>ERZ1034818.2-NODE-2-length-177857-cov-21.708766_pt1 | contig 177857 bp, 179 predicted proteins | sample MGYA00520595_ERZ1034818 | MGnify/ENA primary metagenome ERZ1034818 (study PRJEB33766, sample SAMN09781689) | gut metagenome | biome: gut microbiome | host: Homo sapiens | place: Madagascar | study: EMG produced TPA metagenomics assembly of the PRJNA485056 data set...
ATATATATTATAATTATAATATACTAACGTGCGCGCGAGAAGTTTTTGGGCGGTTGTTAATGCAAAATTGTGATGCTTGATATTACTCCATACTCATCATACCGAGGAATGGTAATGATGGTTTTAGCTCTTACTCCATCTTTAACTTTCTGAATGGTAATAATGGAAATCCACTTTGAAGGAATGTTATCATCAAGTTCTTGGCAAACTAGGCGATAAACTTCATTAGAACCTCGGTCAGCAAAGACTTTGCCTTCCTCATAACTGCAAGATGTTATCTTGAAGGAAAGTTCGTCTTCGGTGCCTACATCAACTGTCAGTTTACCTTCCTTCACGTAAATAGAATGCTCAACTTGCATTGGATCGCAATCTGCGGCATCCTTGTTGACAACGAAGTCACCTGCTCCAAAAAGCGAATGAATTTGCTCAGTTTGCGTTTCAAAACACATAGAAAATGTACCAACAGCGATTTCCTGCGGTTCTAAAGCCATACAAGCCGAACAAACCAACAATTCTACTATCAAAGAAACAAATCGTCTCATAAGCGAAATTTTAAGGGTTATTTTGAGTTTTAAACATCATACCTACACCCGTCAATAGCCATTCGGCATTGACGTTATAATCTTCAACAATCCAAGCAAGCCATTCAGATTTGATAGCTCTGCCATCTGGACACTTCTTAAAAGTAGAGAAATTCCAATAGTTGATACTATGAGATTCCGTAAAAGAACGTATTCCTCTGGCTTTACGCTGATTGATAGCAACATCAAGAGCAAGGAAGAAACGCTTTGTTATCGCCATGCCTGTTGGCGTTGTCGTAAGTTTCATACGCTATAGATTTTTCCGTGTGCGTTAATTATATAGAAATCGCTTTTTTATCTGCAGGAGTAATAGTCTCCCCATTAGCTAGCTTCTCGAAACATCTTGCAAGGTGTTCGTATGCCTGGCGTAGCTCCCTTATCTCCACATCTTTCTGTGCGTTAATTTCGATGAGACGATTTATAACAGAAAGCGAATCTATTTGCTCATTTGGCTTTTCTGCCCTAATTGAAGTCGCAGGAATATCACCATTAAGCATATTCCCTTCTCCAGTCAACAACCAGTCGATATTGTACATAGGCTTGGACGTATGGATAAGATTAGCCATTCTCGCACTCACCTTCAAAACCTTACCATTAAGGATATCATAAACCGCTTGCGGTCTACTGAGTCCCATATCCTTAGCAAGCTGCGAACCAGTTATATTTTCTTGCATAAGGATAGCATTAATAACCTCTTTTGCTGTCATACGTATAATAAAAGTTAAAATACAGAGATTTCTTAATGATTTGTACCGATTTTACAAATATTATTCTTATCTTTGCACCGTGAATATTTAAATAACAATGCAAAATTACAAAAAATTATTTGTATGGCAAATAAAAGTGAAGAAAAAAAGCAAAAAATGACCCTTTTGGATTATTACGAGAACCTTCCAAAGTCCTCGTACCCAAAGAAGGATTTCATTCAGCGCATCATGTCAGAATGCGATGTGTCATTTACTACAGCCCGCAACTGGACAAAAGGTCATACAAGACCGATTGTTGATTGGCAGATAGAAAAACTGTCTGAAATTACAGGAATACCAAAAGAACAGCTATGGCAGTAGAATTTTATATGTTTGATGATGAACTTTGGTTCATTAAGGATGGTACCGAAAATCAAGCACTCTCGGAAAAAGATACAGAGGTCATTAAGAAAATGATTGATGCTATCCGAGAAAGATACCCCGAAGCCTACAAGGCTTTATCTAAGGAGTACCAAAAGAGTTCAATGAATGTTCCTTATTATCAGTTCTTGATAGTCAGAAGATTCTGTAAATGTAACTTTGGAAAGCTTGATACAACCACCTACGATATTGATAATCTCGGCAGGTTTAACTTTGAAAAAGTTGAATGCCCACTGCGAGGAGAATGCAAGAACGAAGGCGTTATTTGCAGCCCAAAGTTCAACTCCAAACTATCACCTGCTGAAGAAAGGGTAATGAACCTTATCTATCAAGGTTTCACAAAAGAAGAAGTTGGTGACAAGCTTTGCCTCTCTCCGAACACAATTAAACAACATGTCAGATCAGCTTACTGCAAGCTAGGTGTTCACGATAAGGGTGAGTTTGTAAAGCTAGCTAAAGATAATGGATTTTTTAACATTTTAAAGCACTAAGAGTAATGAGTATGATTAAAAGAAGCAATGAAATTGCTATTCAGAAAAACGTTAAAATGATGGTTTACGGACAGGCTGGTATGGGTAAGACAACTTTCGCCCTCTCAGCACCTAAGCCTCTGTTGCTTGACTTTGATAATGGTGTCAAGCGTGTTAATACCGCACATTTGGACGATAATGTCGGTATTGTACAGGTTTCTAGTTGGCAAGATATCCTCAACTTGCTCAACTACAACAAGAAGGATTTGGAGGAGTTTGATACCATCGTTGTAGATACGATTGGAAAGATGATTGACTTCATCATCGCCTACAGATGCAATGGTCGCAACCCTCAGATACAGGATTGGGGTACCATTAATAACGACTTCAAATGGTTCACCTCATCTTTGTCACAGCTTAACAAGAACATCGTTTTTGTCGCCCATCGTGACACACGCAAGGAAGGTGAAAGTACTGTGTATATCCCTGCACTTCGTGAGAAGAACTACAATAACATCGTTACTGATTTGGATTTGCTTGGCTATCTCGAAATGAGAAGCGAGAATGGACAGCAAATCAGAACTATCACTTTTGACCCTACAAGTCGTAACGATGGTAAGAACACCTGTCAGCTTCCTGGTTGTATGCAGATTCCGGTTATTCTTGATGCAAACGGACAGCCAACCGCTCCTAATAACTTCATCGCTACTCAGATTCTCTCACGTTATCAGTCTATGATAGCTCAGAAAGAAGAAAAGGTCAAGGAGTACAATAAGGCTCTTGAAGAGATTAAGGAGAGTGTTCAGTTGATTACTGACGCAAGGGGGGCAAACCATTTCATCGAGCACATCAAAGATTATGCAAACTTGGGTAACTCCATCATTCTTCATGCAAGAAGTCTGTTCACAGAGAAGGTAAGTGCATTGAAGTTGGTTTACAATAAGGAGACCAAGCAATACGAAGACCCACAAGCAGCATAAGCTATGGAAGTAGTCAAGTTTAAGTTCTATGCGACGCTTTTGGATGCGTATCAGAACTACCTTGATAGTGACATCATTTGGAGTAAGTATTGGGGATGGTCTGAAAATCCACCCAATACTCCAGAAGAGTTCAAGAAGATACAATTCCAGTCGTTAATAGATAAGATAAATCGAGTACCATTCGATAGTGAAGCTGCTGACAAAGGCACAGCATTCAATGAGGTTATTGATTGTATGGTCCTTCATCGTAACTCGGAGAATATGGAAATCCACACTATTTACCAAGATGTTGAAGATTATCACTATGTTGGCGAAGGAGAGGTTAAACCATACAACAAACGAGTGCCTATCGGTGTTGAAGCAAAGTTGAACGGCAGAAGTTTCTGCTTCCCTATTCAGCTAGTCCGACATTATGCAGCCTACTATAAAGGAGCATTGCCACAGGTTTATATACAAGCAGTCTTGCCTACCATGTATGGCAAAGTAATGCTGTATGGGTATATTGATTACCTTATGCCGTTCTGCACTCATGATCTGAAAACAACACGTCAGTATGCGGTTGGCAATTACAAGAGACACTGGCAACATAAGGTCTATCCTTATGCCCTCATGAAGAATGGTTGTGATGTTTACGACTTCGAATACAATATCTCGGAAATCGGAAAGACGTATTACAGAAACTACACAGAGAGTTATACGTTTAACCCTAAAAGGGATATTCCTCTACTCACTCAACACTGCGAAGGATTGATTAGTTTCATTCAAGAAAACAGAGATTTGATAACAGACAAGAAAATATTCAATTTGGTTTAAATATGGCAGAAGAAAAGAACACCAATATCGTTGCACTCCAAGAAAAGGATGTGCAACTGGTGGTAAGCAAAGAAACTATCGGTCAGCTTACCACGAATATCAAAGAGGTTAAAGCTAGAGTTGAAAAGGCTTTGCCTATGTATGACATCAGCAACTATAGCACCGATGATATTCCAAAATGCAAGGAAGACAAGGCTTTACTCAACAAGGCAGCTAAAGCACTTGACGATAAGCGCAAGGAGCTTGAAAAGGTTTGGAATAAACCTTTTGAGGAGTTCAAGACAACCTGCAACGATACGTGCAAGCTTATCAAGAATGCGGTATCTCTCATTGATGGCGTAATCAAAGAAGATGAAAATCGCACCAAGAAAGCTAAGAAAGAAGAGATTGAAAAACTTGCTGAGAAATGCGGAGTAGAAACCATCGGCATCAAATTTGACCTCATCTTTGATGCAAAATGGCTCAACAAGACAACTTCAATGAGGTCTATCGAAAAAGCTATCACAGAAAAGGTTGATAACATCAAGAAAGACCTCGAGACCTTGAAGTTATTTGCAGAAGATTACGATGCACTTGCCGCCCGATACAAGGAGAATCTCAATCTGCAGGAGACTATCGCATACGCAAACAAGCTGAAAGAACAGCGTGCTAGCTCAGTGTCCCCTAGTAAGAAAGAAACTGCAACACCTCCAACATCACCTCAGAAGGAAGTCGCGGAGAACAAAGCAGCCGAACAACAGGAAGAGCAGTCTAAGAATGGTAAGATGTCTTCTAATGAAGAAGATGCCATGGATGCTTTCGCTGCCGCTATGGGACAGTCGGTTGCACCTCCTACTCCAACCGAGACACGTACTTACGTTTGTACCGGTACAAAAGAGGCAATGGAATGTTTGGAACGCTTCATGCGTGACAATGGTATCACTTTTAATGTTCAGTAAAAATGGCATTTCAGATTAGTGGAATTATTCAGCATATAGGGAATACGGAGAGTATTCCCTATCAAGACAAAGTCTTCAAAAAAAGAGAGCTTGTCTTGGATTGCTCCTATCGTAACCAGTTCACAGGGCAGATAGAGAGAGCAAACTATCCAAAGTTCGAGTTTACAGGCAATCACGTTGATGATCTGAATGGCTTCAATATGGGTGATATTGTGACGGTATCATTCTCCTTGAATGGTTCACGCTCAGAGAAAGATGGGCAAGTTAGATACTTCACTAACGTTCAAGGTTATAAAATCGAGAAATATCAATCTCGTTATAATCAGCAACAGGATGGAAATCAGCCGACACAAGCTGTTAATGGTAATCAACCTACCACTACACAAGGAACAGGGCAAATGAGCGCACAACAAGCAGCTATGGAGTCTGCAAGAGCAGCATCAGCTTCTAATTTTCCTCCCGCTGTAGATGCGAACGGAAACCCTATTCAAGGTAATAATGACGACTTACCATTTTAAAGTTTAGACTATGGCACTCTATAATTTGAAGAACGTTTATGACAGAAAGAGGTTCAAGGAAGCCTGTAATCAGATGGTTCTGAAGAATGAATACGTTGAACTGAAGAAAAAGAACACTCAACGTTCTTTGGCTCAGAATAGCTACCTGCATTGTCTGTTAGGCTACTTTGCTTCTGAATTTGGTTTTACCCTCGAAGAAGTTAAGTTTGATATTTTTAAGAAGATATGCAACAGGGATATATTCGAGAGAAAGCGAATTAACAGAAGGGGACAGGAAATTACCTACATTAGAAGTAGTACTGAACTCGATAAGGCTGAAATGACAACTGCAATAGAAAGATTCAGAAATTATAGTAGTGCTCAGTGTGGGCTTTACCTTCCTGCACCTCATGAAGGTGAAATGTTATTTTTTGCTCAACAGCAGATTGAGCAGTGCAAAGAATTTATGTAATTTAAAACAGAAAATATTATGTTAGCAGATTTGGATGGTCACAGACCAGAGAAGATTGAGTTTTGTTTGACTGAAGCTCAGAAAGAAATGTTCAAGGACGTGTTAGTACTTTGCGAAGGTGCAAAGAGTGCAGACGAACCTATCAAGGTTCTGCATGACAAGTTCAATGCTCTCTTCCCAGACAATGAGGTCGTTGACCGAAAGTATGATGATTTCGAGATTCATGCTATCCGTGAAGAGTACTGCATCAAGCAGGAGAATGATGTGCCAAAGCGCAAGGAAGAGTTGGAAACTTCCGTTCCTTCGGAAAAGTCTCTGATTTAAGAATAGACCTAGAGGTGCAAGGTTCATCAAGATGGTGTATCAAGTCTCTAGGCAAACAATTAACTAACGTAAGTTTTTGAATTATGAAAATTGAAGCAAAACAGATTGATGAGTGGGTTAAAAAAGCCTACGATAATGCTGTCAAACATGGATGGCATGAAGAAGAAAAGTCTAATGCGCATTGGTTGATGATGGTTTGCACAGAAGTAGCAGAAGCCGTACAAGCTGACCGCAAAGGAAACTATATGGATGACCTTGACAAAGAAGGTCTTAAAACCGTACTTGCCAAAGACCATGGCGGTTTGTTCAACAAATACTACTCTGATACCATCGAGGGAAAAGTAGAGAGTGAGTTGGCTGACATCTGCATTCGTGTTTTTGATTTGATGGGTGTTTGTAATGTTGAGGCAAAGGACGGATTTTCCACATTTGACTCTGAGGTTAAGTATGCTAAAGAGCATAGTTTTACCGAAAATGCAATCATGGTTACTAGAACTATCGTTTCGTGCAATCTTAACTCATCTATAAGTGTAAAGGCAGAAATGTTCTGTGTCTTATATAAAAGTATTCTTTCCTCCGTATTTGAATGGGCAGAAGCACTTGGAATCGACCTCGTTCAGCACATCAACTTGAAGATGCGTTATAACGAAAGCAGAGAATACCATCACGGAAATAAGCTGTATTAAAGAGTCCTATGGTTATGAATAAATACTATTTCAACCGCAAGCCAAAAGCGGCTCAAACCGAAAAAAAAGAGGTAAAAAAGACTACTTCTAAGAGCAAACCTAACTTGGTTAAAAAGCTCGATCGGATATTCTCTCTTTATATCCGTTTGCGTGATGTTATGTCTAATGGCTATGTTCGGTGCATATCCTGCAGGCAGATAAAGAGCTTTGAAGATGTGGACTGCGGTCACTTCCATAGTCGCCGACACATGGCAACTAGATTCAATGAAGATAACTGCCATGCTGAATGTAAATTTTGCAATCGTTTCTCTGCGGACCACCTCATAGGCTACCAACGCAACCTCATTCAAAAAATAGGGCAGCAAAGATTTGATTTGCTAAACGTGAAGGCGCATTCTACATGTCACTTCACTAATAGTGAACTAGAAGATATGATTGTTCACTATACGGCTGAGGTTAAGAAACTTAGCAGTCTCAAAGGTATCAAAGTTAATATTTGATAATATTTGCAGCAATATTATTTAATCAATAAATAATTTATTATCTTTGCACCGAAGAAATTAAATCTCTGAAACGTGGAACTTTCGGATAAAAAAATATTCAGACCTCAATTAGTATTGTTTGGGTTCCACCTGCGTAAGCAGCTAAACAAGAAAGTTGAGGTTTTATTGTACAACTATGGCAGATTGGATAAGACTTCCTCGCAGCATCTTTGATTGGGATTGGTTCGATAAACCCGAAATGCTTTCCCTCTTTCTATACTTGCTCAACAATGCAAAGGAGAAAGAAGTAAAGCATGATGGGATAGTCGAGCATAGAGGACAGTTTTTGACTAGTCTTGGAAAACTCAGCACTACTATAGGTGCAGGCAAACAAGTGGTTAGAACCTGTTTGTCAAAGCTAATAAAAATGCAGCTAATAGAAGTGAATACGGAAAGATTATATTCCATCATCACTATTTGCAATTATGATGACTATTTTGAAGCTGAGGTCAATAAGCCTAAAAATGAGCTAAAGAATGAAGACACTAAACCAACAGAAGATGCAACTAAGGAAGATAAGCCTAAGAAAACGAAAGAGGAGATTGCGGCAGCAACCGAAAAGCGAAAGAAAAAATTCGGTCAAGATTTAGTTCCTTATGTTGCTACTTATGGCAAGGATATGATCAGAAAGTTCTATGACTATTGGTCAGAGACTAATAAATCCAAAACAAGGATGAGGTGTGAGACCGAGAAAACATGGGATTTAAATCTAAGGCTACAGAATTGGGCAAGACGCAATAAAGACTTCGGAACAAAGCAATCTGGTACAGCTTTACATGATTCAGAAAACAAAGATTATAACGAAGGAGGATGGTAATTATGAATGTAGATTTCAATCAAATTATTCAAAGGTTCGAAAGAGGAGAAGACTTGTTTCTCGCTGACAAGGTGAGAATAAGGATTCCTAATGCAGAACAAAGGCTTCGTGGGGGGCTAGACTATTTTGTTAAAAGATACACCTTGGGCAAGGAATCTCATGCAAAATGGATAGAGAAGAATTATCGCCCTATTGTTGATTGGATGTCTGACAACGAAGGCAGGGGGCTTCTTATTACAGGTGGGTGCGGTCTCGGAAAGACTCTAATAGCAAAGCATATTCTACCGCTCTTACTCCAAGACTCTTGCAGAAAACTCGTAAATATCTTTACTGCCCAGGAGTTGAATACAAAGATTGATGAGATTCTAAAACTTCACATCATCTGTATTGATGATGTTGGTACAGAAGAGCTTGCGAAGATTTTTGGTAATGTTAGATGCGCATTCTCTGAGTTATGTGATGCAGCAGAGCAAAAGGGAAAGCTTCTCATCATTACCACCAACTTAACTGCAAACGAACTCGAAGCAAAATATGGAGAACGAACTATAGATAGATTAAAAGCCATCACTAAGTTTGTTCCTTTCACAGGTAAATCATTAAGAAAGTAGATATGGAAATTAAAGAAGACAAAGATTTCTTGTTTGCTACAAAGCAAGCTAGATTAGCAACCTTCCTTGAAAATGATGAGGAAAGAAGAATGTTTAGAAACGCCATTTACAACGCTATTAAGTGGGGTAAAAGACACTAGTATAAAACTATAAACAAAAGAGCAATGAAGATGTTACAAGACGTTACAGATTGGTTTAAGGCTGAAATTCTTGGCGACCAATCACTACAACAGGAAAGAAAGAAGCAGAAATCACAGAAAGATTTCGAGAAGCGTATTAATGAAGCAGCTCGTCATGTCTGCCTCTCAGATCGTCCTAATGATGATGGGGCTCCATATCCTGTTATCTGCATGGATGGCACCGTTATCTATAAAATCTGCGAGAATCCTCGAATCGAGAAAGGAGAAATCAGCCTTGAAGATGTAGGGGAAGTTTTGGTAAGACAACGCATTCATTATGCCGAAAACAAGCAGAATTACAGATAGTTATGCGGTTTAAAAGTTAAATAAAGTTGCTAAAAAGCGATTAAAGAAAGTAACGTTTGGTCAATCCAAAATTTCTTTGTATCTTTGCATCAGTTAATTAAACAACAAATAAGTTTAACAATTAAATGATAAGAGCAATGAAAAAGGTAAAGTACGTTATTAAGGCAACAAAGTTCAAAGATAACACATACGAAGATGTTGTTTTTGAAAATCAGCCACTCAGTCAAAAACAAGAAACATTCAGTGACGTAAAGCATATCTTAGATTTGGATTTCGAGAATGCTTTAGACGAAGGCAAGAAAGTTCTGTATGACGGAGTAGAGCTTGATATCTTCAATGAAGATGGTACAATCCTCAAAGAATGGATTCAAGACGTAGCATAAAGGTAACGGAGTGACTAACCATCACTCCACAATATATAGGGCAATGAAATACGAAGAAACGTTTAAACAACAAATGGCAGTAATTGAAGCCATGGTTGGAAAGAACAAAAAGATGAAAGAAGAGAACGGTGACCTTTATGCTCTCATTTATATGAGAGCGTGGCTTAAAGAAGTTGTAGAAGATTTAGATAAGGTTCTTCCTAAATCATAATTAAATAATGAGAGCAATGAAAATATTTAAGAAATGTTTACCTTATAAGGTTAAGGAAGTCTTAGTTTCCAAGGTTGGAAACTACCAAGCTGAAAAGCTAACTGCAACGCTCCTTGACGGAACGTTAGCACAGAAAGCAGACATCATTAAAGATTTTAATCTCGAAGACTGTCTTACGACTAATCATTGTGGTAACATTATTATGGTATCTAAACTTCCATGATTATGAAACATATATGTAGTAATTGCATAGCTTCCGAGATATGCTATAGTGAAGGCAAGAAGCCTAATGATACTTGCCTTCACTGGGAATGGAGATATGCAGGTTTATGGTTTGACAATTAAAAGTAAGACAATGAGAAAAGAGAAAATTACAGCTAACGATTTGAAGGTTACTCTTTCGGAGCAGGGAGTGACATCGGGTTTGAAGCAGGAAAAGATTATTCAGCGCTTGCAGGTTAATGGGTGCTTGATTACAATGGTAACAGATATATTGGACCAACTTATCAAAGATGAGCAGTCTATGTTCAGATTGCTAAAGGTTCAGTACAAACAAGAGCAGAAGATGCACTACAACCAAATGCGTGATGCAGCAGAGAAATATTACTTCCACTTGAAACCCTTTAATAAGAGTTTCTTCGGTGATGAGAATATTTGCGCCAACCTGGAGGATAACGCAAATGACATCTATGAAATCATCAAACTTCTTGCGGACCATACTAACGACCACAAGGATATGGAAGTGATTAAGAGAAACCTCAGAAAGAGAAAGTTGAACCATCATATTTTCGATTAAGATTATGGCAAAAGAAACAATATTATCGCTAACTCACTTCGAGCAAGCCTACTTGCTCGACGCTCTCATTGAATATGTTGAAACCCACGAAGGATTTTACAAGATTCAAGGAAAGACCTTTCATCAAATTCCAGAGCAATACAAAAAACGATTGATGGAGTTGAAGAAGATCGTTAACAGATTGGCACCTTATACTTTTAGGTATTTAGATACCTTTAATAAATAACATCACTTTTAAATTTTCAGATTATGTCAGTATATAAAGCAAACGTAGATTTATCAGACTTATTTCACGATATGTCTGAAAACTATCAGAAAAGCTTCCTTGTTGAAGAGTTCTGTTCTTTACCTATAGAAGAACAGGTAAAAGTTGTTGGCGAAATGCTGAAGAACCTTAATGGCGATCAGACAGCCAAAGTTATAGAAGACGCTTTCGATAACTTGCATGAGCAAGCCCAGGAGCACGTAATCAACTATGTGAAAGGGTAAGGTTATGATGTTTGGTAAAATGATAACTCGCAGATGTCTGCTTACCTTGGATGGGGGGGCAAAGATTCAAGCCGTCCTCACTATGCCGAAGCCGACAAAGCCCATCTTTCCAAAGGAAATGGAGCGTCAGATTATTAAGAGTTTTAATGAATCGCAGTCAGATATGGTTCACAAGGTTATTAAGTGTCATATAATGAGAAATTAATGAATATGGAAAAAAATATTAATATAGTAGAAATCCTTAAGGATAAGCCGCAAGGAACTAAGTTATATTCTTCCGCTTGTGGTAAATGCAGGTTGGTGGGAGTAGATGATAAAAGTTTCAAAATATCCTTCTATAATTCAAAGTTTGGTTTTATGAATGGTGGAGAAGGGTATCTTGATAAAAATGGCAAATTGTATGATGATGGAGAATGTGTCGTTTTTCCATCAAAGGAAATGCGTGACTGGGGCAAGTTCTCCTGGAAGAAGGGAGACGTGTTGGTTAATAAAGATGGGGATGTACATATTATATTTGAAAGATTTGTCGATGATACATATTGCTCTTTCGTAGGGAAATATTATCTTTGGAAAGAGAATAATGATACAGAACATTTCTATAAAAATGAACGATTGCTAACTTCTGATTTCCAAAAAGCAGGTAAAGATGCTGCTCAGACCTACATCAGCACCATCGAAGAGCGTTTGGGCGGAAAGCTAAATCGTGAAACCTTGGAGATTGAGAAGACTCAGCCAGAGTTCAAAGATGGAGATATAGTGTTTATGAAAGGAATTAAAAGTGAACTTTTTGCAAATTGTATTTTCATCTTAAAAGGTGAATATAAAGATGGAGACGAAAGAGCCTTTTACTATGCTTTCTATAATGCTGACGATAAATTTACTGAAGCTGAATATGGTAATACAAAAGTTCATTATAGCCTCCGCTCAGCAACAGACTCCGAGAAGCAGCAACTCTTTGATGCCCTCGCAAAGTATGAAAAGGCTTGGGATGCTGAGAAGAAAGAAGTTGTTGATTTGAAGCCAAAGTGCGAGTTTAAGCCATTTGATAAGGTACTTTGTCGAAATTCTAAGGATGATACTTGGGAAGCTGATTTCTTTGCTCGTCTTACACGAAAAGAAATTGATTACACGCAGAGTGGTAAGTATTTATGTGTAGGAGATTTATGGATGTATTGTATCCCTTACAACGAAGAAACCAAGCACCTCTTGGGCACTACTGATGAGTGGAAAGGAGGTGAGGGATGAAAATATCAGCACTTATAAAGCTTCTTGAAACTCGTAAGAAACAGTTCGGTAATATAGAAGTTGTTGACGACTTAGGATATATAACGAATGACCTTGCGTACAACGAAGAAGATAATTCTTTGATAATAGTCACTGATACCTTCAAAAAAGTAGGAAACAATGGTAAAGATTGAGATAAGAATACAAGGTGTAGTACGTGACAATATAGTATGCAAGTGGGTAACAAAAGAACAGCTAGCCTTCTTGCGTACATTGGAAGATGATAACTGGGCATTCAAAGGAGAACGCCCAAATCTTAAAATAACAATAATTAGTAAGTAAGTTATGATAGACGATAAAAAAATAGAACAAGCTGCAAGAAGATACAGCGAAGTAACGGATTGTGATAAGCAAGAAGCATTATTAATTGAAGAAGGTTTTAAAGAAGGTGCTAACTGGGCTATCAATGAGTTCTTAAAGGACTTATGGCATGATATCTTTAATGAGCGTATTCCTCACGGAAAAAGGGTTATAGTTGAATATACTTATGAAGGTGGCAAATATTATCGGTCTATAAAAATACCTGACGATATTCGATGGGTTAGAGGGTTCTCTAATGAAAAAAGATTAAGGCGTTGGTTGTATGTTGATGATTTATTGCCAAAGTAAAGTAGGAACATGAGCAATATTAAAGAAGAAATAGCTGAGTTAGGTTGTTATTGCAATGAGCATCCACATTATCAAGGCGTATATAATATCTATTTGTTTTTATGTTGGTTGTGTTATAAATAAATTTATGAAAGAGCTTAAAGTTGGAGAAAGAGTAACCATTACTCTTGAAGCTGTTGAACAAGAAACTTGTAAAGGTTGCTTCTTTGATAATTACGGATGTAACGCAAGCGATATGTTTAAATGTGGTTATGCAAACCGTTCTGACGGAAAGGGTATAATCTTTAAAGAAGTAAAGGAGTAAAGCGTATGAGCAGAAAATTAATGAATTTGGCTTTGATGTATACTGCTATCACGGCTTATGCTAGTGAGTATCCGTTTGGCCCCCCAAGCCATAGACTTGGTACACCAAATGGCAACATTCCTTCTGATAAGCAGAAGTGTCAGCCAAAGGCGCAGCATGAGTTCACCATCAAAGGTGTTAAGATCATGGCAGCTTCTAAGAAGGATGCTATAAAGAAGTTTAATCATCGTAAAAAGTAAAGTGTATGTTGTACGAAGCAAAACAGGGAAGTAAGGCTTATGAATACATTAAGAGTATTCTTGATGCAGAATTTGAAGAGCATCAAGCATACATGAAACGAGTAGAAGAAGCCGTAGGTTTCAAATTTGAAAAATATCAGGGCTATCAGCCTAACAGAACTCTCACAAGAGTGTACGAGATTACCGCTATATGGGTTCTTTCTGAGTGTTACGATACGTTAGATAAGAAGGTGTGGAAGAAGATAGACGGTGTAAAATTGGAGGACGGTTACTATATAGCTATTGCTCCTAATAAGCTATATAAGCAAGGCAAGGCAATAGCCTCCGTTCTTCTCTCCTATAAATCAGTTGCTAACCATTTCAAGGTAATGAAGGAACTGAATATAGAAGTCCCTCAAGCTAGCCGTTTCTCTATTACTCAGCTCCTTCGTCACAAAGACCGTATCTTTGTCTTCTTTGATGATAGCATCCGAGCCGAGAAGCACAACTCTGATTTCAAGGAAATCACGATAGGTGAGTATGAGGATTTCATTAATAGCAAAGATTAGAGGGTATGGCACACAAAGAATTTAGAAAGCCACCTCGTTATATGGTGGGCGATATAGTTTATAGTCACGGATTTATCTGTATTATCTGTTGCGTCTATCCGTTCAATATAGATTATTCTTACGACTTGAAAGTTATTGATGGGCAAAGCTTGGGCAAAATTTGTCAAAATGATATTATGCACGTTCATATTTGGGAAGACTTTCTTAAAAAGAATGGATGGGTATGTTATCGCTCCGAAGGAGAATGTATTGGGCATAGGTGGTATAAACACCAAGAATACCCTTTCACTTTGCGATATAATAATTTCTTGGGAATTTGCGAAGTATCTTTCAATGACGGAAAAGACGATGCTGTTATGATAAAATCTGTTGATGAACTCCAACATATTCTTTTTAGCTTGCAATTAGATAGTAATTTAAAAATATAAGCGTATGGATAAGTTAGAATACATTCCAGGAGATATAGTCTCAGTATATGTAGGTATAAAGAAATATATCGTTAAGATAATTGGGGTGGAGTACGAAAATGAAGTACTCTCATACCGAGTCGAGTTCACAAATGGAGAAATTCAATATGCTGATAAGGATAATATTGTTCCGATTCCTCTCACTCCAGAGATTCTAGAGAAGAATGGATGGAGAACACAAAACAGATGGTACTATTACTTAGATGTAGCAGAAGGGTTTATTTCTTATATTGGGATAGACTTTAAGCATAAATCTTATAAAGGTCATCTATATGTAGAGGTTGATGGAAATAATATGGTAGAGATACAATACTGCCACGAACCCCAGCATTTTCTCTTCGGTCTAGGACTTAACTCAGAAATGGAGGTGTAGGTATGGTAGTAATATTTATACTAAGTATAGTATTGATTATATTTGGAGTATATTTGTTTTTGAAAGATTTTGCATATATGCTCCAAGGAGTTATACTTATGATATTAGGGGCAGGTATATTAGGTATCAGCTTGTCTTATATAGTTTGATGTTTAACGCCTTCTGGCATAAATATATAGAATATGACAGTAGAAGAATTGATTAACGAATTATCAAAGATTGAGGATAAGACTATGGAAGTCAACTTCCCTTATTCTCATGGCACACAAGAAAACGGACAACCTCTAAAGATTGACGAGGTATCAGTATATGATGCTTGTGTTATACTTTATGATTAACCATCCTGTAAAGGATATAAATAGATAGTAATATGAATACAGAAAAATTAGAAAGAGCAAATATCTTAGCAAAGAGTTTAATTCCTAAAGTAAATGAACTCTTAAATATGTCTCCAAAATCAATGCGTAGTAGTCTTGCTGATGCTATTTGTGGGCTTTCAGAGTGTGATGAAGAGTTTAAAACAAAATTCAAGCAGCTTCTGAATGAAACAAAACAGAGATTTCAGAAAGAGTTTGATGAGATTTAGTAACTAAACATCCTTATAGGATTAAATATAAAGTAATATGGAACAAATTTCATTAGAAGACAAAGTTAGTGAAACTTTGGGTTGGCTCGCAAATCAAATTGCGTGTATCCAAGTATATAAAAAGTGGGACGAAGAATTTAAAAAGGAAAGTCTCAATAATGCTTGGCAAAAAGTTCAAGAACAATTTAAGAAAGACATTGATTGGAATGCTCTTACAGAAAGTCAGTGTAAGGCTTTACATTTTGGAAGTTGGCAATCCGAAGAAGATGTTGAGGAAGAAATTTCTTGTTTACAATCTGCATTAGACAAGGGACACCTTACAAAGGAGGAATTTGATAAGAAGGTTGCCAACAAGAAAAATACTCTAGGACTTCGTTTGATTCCGCTATATCTCTACCCTTCATTGCCTATAGGTATTACCCTAACGTCTATTGGAGGAGAAGAGAGAGTTTTTGATGGCTCAAACATTAGTACTGATGTTAGATTTGGATGCCTTGCATGGGGTATTAAGCCGAAAAAAGAATAACTAACCACCCTCTCCTTGGCAACAGGGAGAGGGGGAAAAGAAGAGAATATGGCACTTAAATGTAAGACTTGCATATACAGAAAGAAGGATATGAAGAAATTTCTTTTCTATTGCAAGAAAAAGCATATAAGAGTTGGAGAGCGAAGAAAGTCTTGTGAGTTGTATGAACCAAAGTAAAAAGGCGGTAGTTGCAGCTACCGCCTACAAATAGAAGACTAGGACTAGTCCTCAACCCAGAAGGCAAGCATTCTGCCATTCTTAGGATAAATAACCTTTCCGTTTCTTACAACGTAAGGACGAAAGATTAAGTGTCTTCCGTTTGTTTTTGAATTGTCCATCATAACAAAAACTATTAAGTTCGCTACCATAGGATAGCTGCAATACCGCAAAACCTCTACAAACTGCGGTACACGAAAAAGCCCCTATGCTGCAACAAAGGGGCTTTGTAAATCTGTTGCCATAACTGCTTTAAGTTGTTTTTGTGCAAGAGGTTTACCTTAATAGAGTTTGAAACGCTGAACAATTCGGGTGCAAAGGTAGTCATTTATATGATTATATAAACAATAACAATGTTAATGTGTTTTAAATATGTTCTAATTTAGACTACTCTAAAATAATATATAAATTTATAGTTAATTATGGACAGAAATCAAGCTAAAGAATTTTATCCTATTCTTCAAGCTTTTGCAGAAGGAAGGGTGATTGAGTGTAGAACCAAACCAAGTGCCGTAGAAGGTACAGATGTTCCGAATGATTGGACGGAAATGAAAGAGATTGAGTTTTGGAAAAATACAGAATACCGAATCAAGCCAGAGCCAACCTACAGACCTTTCAAGGATGCAGAAGAGTGTTGGAATGAAATGCAAAAGCACCAGCCGTTTGGGTGGGTGAAGGATAATGAGACACAAAGCTTTTTTGTATGTAAGGCTTTTGGAAATCTTCTTTTTTCCATAGGTATTGAAGATAAGCCTTATAACTACAATGAAGTATTAAGAGACTATACTTTTGCCGATGGAACTCCTTTCGGCATAAAAGTGGAGGGATAGTTATGGCATGGGTAGCAAAGAATAAAGATGGCTCTGAAACAATTTATGAAGTCAAGCCATACAAACGCAACGATGAGTGGGTATCACGGAAAGATGGTTGGGAAAGACCCTATCAATACTTTAATATTCCACAAGGTAGTATCAAGAAGCTCATTGGAAGAGAATTATCTTTTAGCGATGAGCCAGTAGAACTTAAAGAAGAATAGTTATGTTTGAATTTTATGTTATACTTACCCTAGCTGTTCTATATATAGCTTTTATGGGTGGAGTTATCGGTTATTTAATTGGTAAATATTGGAAAAAGAAGTAGCGTATGAAGAAAAAGATTTTAGACTTAGCCAAGTCAGCCGTTTGGTTCGTCTTGTGCTTGCTTGTAGGAGCATTGATATTTGAGGGCATCCGCTCTTTGGCTAATAGCGATGAACCTGCAAGGGATTTTGGTACATCTGTATTCACCAAGAAAGGGCACGACTATCTGCTTGTGGACACGAAGAAACACGGAGTTTATGTTATTCACGCAGAGAGCTGCCCTTGTAATAAAAAGAAGTAGCCTATGAAGGTTAGACAAGCCAAGAAGATAATGAAGCGTTGCTATGGAAGTCCTCGCTATATGGGGATGATATTGGGTGGTTTGAATGTATCAAAAAGCTGCCTAAGGATTAAGCAATACTGGGAGCCTAGATGGGCTTTGTATTATGACACTAAAGGTGGCGGTCATGGCAGAGTTGATCATCGTATTGTAAAGGCAGAAAAGATTACTGCAAGATATACTCGTAAGGTAATGAATTGCCTTGCTAGGTTGGCAGGTAAAACTCCTTTCGAGATTGGAGATATAATGAGTAATGCTAATAAGATAAAAAGTTGTGGTGTATGAAATATACAGAAGGTTATCCACCAAAACCTATTCTAGGTAAGGCTGGCGAGTTCGTTGATATTCTAAGCAGAGTCCCTGCCGACACGGATATTATACTTAATGTTGATACCTATTTTTCTAGGAATATCAACCCTAGTGTATTTAAATTTTCATTTAGTGGCTATCATCCGCTTGAACATATCATTCATTTTAAAGATGATGGAACGTTAGAGAATACGTTAGAAGTTAATATTCGTGCAGAATGGAATAGAGATAAGAACATGGCTGAAGGTGAGATTTTTGCTGCGCTATTCTGTGCGCTTAGAGGTATCCTATTCAAATACGGACAATATGATGCACGTAAGTTGCCTAAGGAAAAGTCTATCGCAAAAACCGCAGCCAATAACCCGTGTGCGTTCTTCGATATTCTCAACGAATTTCAGAAGAAATACAAAGGTAAGAAAGAAAATCATAAAGAAGATGGAAAGGTTGACAAAGGTAATGGATAAGTATTTGAAGGAAGCTGTCGCTGATTGGGATAAGAAAAAGGTTCTGACCCTCACCGTCAGCAAGCAATGGTTCGATATGATTGCATCGGGCGAAAAGACCGAGGAGTATCGGGAGATTAAGGGTTACTGGACAGTTCGACTTTATGATGTTTTTGCAAAAAATCCTACGAAGTATTTGATGGATAAAAAGATAAGCGGAGATATTGATTATCTAAAACTGATGATACGTTGTAACCATTTTATCGCAAAACAATATACCCACGTTCTCTTCATCAACGGCTACCGCAAGGATAGCCCACGAATTGAGAAGGAGATTGAGAGTATCACAATCGGCAAACCTAAGAAAGGTCTTTGCCCAGGCAAGTGGTTGGATCATGAATTTTTCATCATCAAGTTTAAGTAATATGGATAAGACAACAGAACTATCATATAAGCACCTCATTTCGCAGCTCAGAAAAGAAAACGCTGATTTGAGAAATGAGGTGCGAGTATTAAGGAAGTTGCTAACAAGAAAAGATGGCGAACCACCTAATTAACACTCCGTAACACCATGTTAAAAGGCATTTTTGACTATCTTTTGTCAAATTAGCTTCCTGTAGTTTTTGGTAACATTAGTTAAGTTAAAGAAAGGTTAAATACTTTACATAAGCCTTTCTAAGCTGTCTATTTTTCTTCTCCATATCCTTATACCTTTTTTTCGGATTTAGCCTTATACAGAGGAAAACGGGATTTATTTAACACTTTGATTTTCAATAAGTTATATAAAGTTAACCAAGAAAAATAATGCGGTTAAAATTTGGTCATTTGCAAAAAAATGACTACCTTTGCACTATCAAAATAAAAATAACAATTTAAAAGATAAGAGCAATGAGACAGACAATAAACGTATCAAACAAAGCTGAGGTTGTAGCAGCAGTTACAAGTGATTTTGATGGAGCTTATAACTATTTCGAAGGTGACATTCGAAAGGGTAATCTTAGAGCGTGTGTAAATTACCGCTTCTATGGTAACAAGTTGAGAATCCAGATTACCTATTGGGAGGATGGCAAGAGTGTGGCAGTTGAAACCGCTTCAACATGTTCAACAGCAAAGGGGATTGTTAGTAAGGTTTCTAAATTCTTAGATATTAAGTAAATAAAAAGGTAACGGCTGGTCCAACCAACTAGTCACAATAAGAGCAATGAAATGTTAGACAGAACAAACATTCACTTTAAGAAAGCAGTAGAAGCTATATTGGAAAAGGTAAAAAGAAATAAGGGGCATGTAACGTTAGGTCTTGATACAGATTACTTAGACATCTGTTTATTTAAAGAAGACAGCGAATTTTTTTATCATGACATGATTTGTGATTTCCATACTAAAGACGAAATCCGTCAGAAAGTAGATAACTTCAACAAAATGTATTACGCATGCAGACAATTAAAAAAGAAAGGAGATCGCCATGAGTAAGGAGTATATTGGAACAGATTGCTATAATCGCAAAATGGAGCTTTACCATATCGGCAATGAAGTTTATTGTGAACACATCAAAAACGGAGTTGTCGTCAAGACAAACAGCATCACTGTAGATAACCGCATTCTTGGATTGTTTGGCAGCCCTCATACAAGCGGAGCATATATCTACGATGAGATAGCAAGAATGTATGGCAAAAAGTTATAATAACTGCACATAAAAAGTAAGAGCAATGAAGACAGACAACGTTTTAGAGCATTTCGCTGAAATGATGATTTCACGAATGCAAAAGATGAAGGCAGGAGATTGGAAGATGGGTTGGTTCACCACATCTTATGGTGGTAACCCAGTGAACCTTGGAGGGCGTGAATATAATGGAATGAACTCATTCTTCCTGTTCCTCTGCATGATGGAAGAAGAAAGATTCAAATATCCTATCTTTGCTACCTTCAATCAGATAAAGGCATTAGGAGCTAGTGTGAACAAAGGAGAGAAAAGCTTCCCTGTTCTGTTTTGGTCCATTCAGTACAAAGACAAGAATGGAAACAAAATAACAGAAGACAGCTACAACGAAATGACTCGATCAGCCCAACTAGACTGCAAAGTCCAACCTTTCTTGAAGAGCTACAATGTGTTCAACCTCAGCCAAACCAACCTCGAAGAGGTAGCACCTAAGACGATGAATAAGTTGAAGGATAAGTTCAGTCTCAAAGATAAGAATGAGTTGCCGACAGACACGGCTGGTATGTACGTCAACGAGAAAATTGATGATATGCTTCTTTATCAGAAGTGGCTCTGCCCTATCCGCTACGACAAGTATTCAAGTGGAGCTTTCTACAGAGTTGGGGTAGATGATATTACAACACCTCTTAAAAGTCAGTTCAAGAAGGGCAATACAGAGCAGGAGATATTCGAGGACGGACAGGAGTACTACTCAACCCTTCTACATGAAATGGTTCACTCAACAGGGCACAAGTCTAGATTGAATAGAGGGTTTGAGAATGAGAAAGGAGAAAAGGACTATGCAAGAGAAGAGTTGGTTGCGGAGCTTGGAGCAGCTCTTATCGGAAATGTCCTAGGCTTTAGCAGTCGCATTTTAGATAATAACGCTGCTTACCTAGATGGTTGGATCAGCAAGCTTAAAAAGCAACCAAAGTTCATCGTTTCTGTTTTGACAGAAACGATGAACAAGGCAGCTAAAATGGTATTAGAAATCGTGAACAAAGAAAAGGCGCAATTACTAATGCCTGCATAAGATATTTTATTGCTCTATCTAAGGCGGTATAAGCGGATTTGCTTGTATCGCCTTTATTCATTATCATCAAAAACATAAAAAGCTCTATAAGCGAAAATAAATATGCAATTTCTTAGTTAAATCTATTTATTGATTAAATATTTTTAGTATCTTTGCACCAAAAGTAGTAAAGATATGAACATCGAAGAAATACTCAAGAAAACTGATACTATCAGCCAAAAGATAGAAGAGCTACGCAGAAGGACTGTAATGGTCCCTTTGTGGAGTTATCTTTTGAGTTTATATGAGCCAGCAAGCCATAAGGTAATGACAGATACCATAAGCCTTCGTGATAAAGACAATGGTGAAAAATCATCCCGTATAGCGGTTGCCCTTGAAAAGCTGCTCACAAACAGAATAACAGAATTTACATTCTCTATACCAGTTAAGAGAAAGTACAACACTCCAGAAAATGATATTCAGAGGGAAATCCAAAAGGCATTAGAAAAAATCTACGATTGTGCTCATATTGACAACATGAACTACAAACGTGGACTAGCCTATTTCGCAAGCTGTGAAATCTTCACCATCTGGTATTCTGTTAAGAAGCATAACTCTCTATATGGTTTTGAATCAAACTACAAGTTGAAGTGCAAAACCTTCTCCCCTATGGATGGAGTAAGATTGTACCCTATCATTGATGAGTATGATGATATGCAAGCTATGTCGTTTGAATATGATAAGACCGTTTCCGATAAAGAGACGGTAACATTCTTCGAGACCTTTACAGAAAACTATCATTTCATTTGGAAGAAAAGTAACCTTGGTGAAATGTGGGAGGAAGTAACTGCACAAGTTGATGAGGATGGGAACACTGAGAGTGGTGAGGAAATCATCATCCATAAGATTCCTGGAGCATACCTGTCTCGACCTCATGCCATCTACGAGGGGCTTGATAATATCCGAAGTGAATTTGAGTATAATGTCAGTCGCAATAGCAACGTGATTGCATATAACGCTGCACCAATCGCAAAAGTTAAGGGTGGAATAGTCGGACAGGAGAAAAAGGGAGAAAGTTTGCGTATATGGAGAGTCGAGAATGATGGCGATATTTCATACGTATCATGGAACCAGTCGCAAGAAGCGGTTAGCGGTCAGAATAAAACCCTCCTCGGATTGTACTGGATGCTTTCTCAAATGCCAGATATTAGCTTTGAGAATATGAAATCTCTTGGTAATATCGGCTACGATGCAAGACAGACGTTGCTCACAGATGCACATCTGAAAGTTCGCATGGAATCGGGCGCTTTCAAGGAGTTCTTTGAAAGAGAGTTCAATGTAATCAAGGCATTCTTGAAGGTCATGAATCCAAAATGGGAAAAGGAGATAGATAACGTCACCTGCGACCACATCATCACTCCTTACATACCAAAGGATGAGAGCTACGACATCACCATCAGACAAAAGGCTAATGGTGGTAAGCCGGTAGAAAGTCAGCTTGAATCCATCGTTAAGCTAGGGCAGTCGCAAGACCCTCAGCAGACAATGGAGGATATTCGACAGGATGAACTTAATGCGGCAGCAGTACAGCAGTCAGCTTTTGCTATGGGTGAACAAACAATATAAACGCAATAAACTGCACAAGTTATGAAGAAGAAAATTGCAATTTGGCTATTCAAGTTAGCTAGAAGACTCTACCCTATCAGTGTAACTGTCTTCGAACAGAAAGAAATTCTAGAGCCAAAGGTATGTGCCAAGGCTTATAGTATCGACAAGAATTACATTCGCCACTACAAGCGAGACCATCATGTCAAGTCCATGAGAGAAGCTTTGCGTGAGATAACAAAGGAAACTCTCGCACAGGCAAAGAAAGATGTACTCAATACTATCGAATCCAAGATCATGAAGCAGAGAGTATATCAGAAGGATGGCAATACGATTGTAGAGGTAAAGGTTAATTGCTATGTCTCCAAAGAAGAAGGTTAAGCCTATTCCAAAAGAACCTCAGTTCTGCAAATTATGTGCCCACGTTTCCAATCCACGTAATCTTAGTGTTACGGGAGAGCCAACGTTGGGCACTTGCCCTTATGAGGAGTTTGCTATCCTCTATCAAAGGGAATGTGTAAACGAACATTATAAGCCGAAATAAATGAGACCAAATATCCCCAATCAAAAGAAAGCATACGATGCTCTGAGCAGACGCTTAGTTAACTACGTGGCACAAGTTCAGAGCATTTATGATAGAATCGCTAGCCAAGTTGCTACTGCTATAGATGGTGTCGGTTATGATGGTTCTGCGGAGTTCTTGTTTGGGGACTATCCAGAACTGAAACAAACCATCAATGGCATCATGACCAGTTATGCTGCACAGATGAATAACCTCATCTATGCAGGTACCACAAATGAGTGGAAAGAAAGTAACATCATGCAGGACCTACTTGCAAGAAAGGTACTTCGTGCTTATGATTTTGAGAAGGGCGGAGATAAGTACAACAGGTATTTCCAACCTAATTCAGATGCTTTGAAGGCTTTTCAGAATAGGGTTGATAAGGGGTTGTCTGTTTCGCAGAAACTATGGTATCAGTCTCAAGCCTTGAAAAAGGAGCTGGAGCATACCATATCAACTGCAATAGAAAGAGGGCAGTCTGCGGTTGTTCTCAGCAAGCGAATCAGTAAGTATCTGTTAGACTATCCTTCATTAAAGGCAGATTATACAGAAAAGTTCGGAAAAGCCGCTACATGCGCGAATTGCCAATACGCTTCCATACGTTTGGCAAGAACCGAGATAAACATGGCTTACCGAAAGGCGGAGCAGACACGTTGGCAACAATTTGACTTCATCTTGGGCTATGAGATTAAGTTGAGTAAACGCCACCCTGCACCCGACATCTGTGATGATTTGTTGGGAATATACCCAAAAGACTTTGTCTTTCTAGGTTGGCATCCTAACTGCATGTGTTATGTTGTACCTATTGTGATGAGTGATGAAGAGTACTATGGTTCTCCTTCCATTCAGAAGTCAGCTATGATTTCTCGCACTCCAAAGAACTTTAATGACTGGGTACGCAATAACCGCAGCCGAATCGGGCAAGCTGAAACACTTCCATACTTCTTGAAGGATAACAGAAAGTATTGGCACCTGTCCGTTGAGGACGCGGCTGAGTACCGCCATGCTGACAGAGACGAAAAAGCCATAAAGCTTGCTTGGAAGAACAGAGACTTATTAAAATACAACATAGATGTAGATAATTCTGACATAGCAACATTAAGGCGAAATGCTAAAGCCTATGATGTTGATATATCAAGCTTTGAAAAATTCCTCACTACACATCAATTTAAAGAGAGTTTTGGAATGATGACTGATAGTGAACGTTCTGTTTTGTCAGATATGTTCGATAAGTATGATGGCAAGGTTAGTCAAGCTATAGAGTCTTTCGGCAGGATAAAGAAAAGTTATCTAGCTAAGTTTGATTATAGCTATAATTTCGGCGATTGGAGGGATGGCGTAACTAACAAGTTTGCAAATATCACTCCTACACAATTCGAACCAGTGAGCAAGATAAAACCAAAGTTGAAGGCTACCTATGAAGAAGCTCGTAGGGAACTGAAAGACCTTCGTTCTATTCCGTTGAAGCCTAAGAAGCTGATAGATGATTTTGATGATTGGGAATTGGAGACTGCATTAGACGACCAGGAAGCAGTTATGGCAGGAAAGAAACTCATGCAAAATCTGTATGGTCCAAACATTGATAACGTCAATTCTTGGATAAGAGTTGTGTCGGCTTACAAATCAGAAGGCTGGGGCAAGGCTTATGAGGTGTTTCTTGACGAGTATCATAACGGCTTGAAGGAGGTCATGGAAGCTGCTACCCATCTGAACGAATTGAGAACAGCAGATTTGAGTATCATTCCAACAAGGTGGATTCCTCGCTTCAATGATTATATCAAGACCATAGAAACTGCAAAGATAGATGTCCGAGGTTATGAAAGGGTTTATCGTGAGATAGAGGGTGCGTACAACATCTACAAGCTGTCTTCGGATCAAGATTTGATTGCGTATGGCTTAGATAAGCTATCCTTCAATACACCTCATACCATCGTGGAAGGATTTAGAGATATTGGGCTAAGTCCGACCAAATGGCTTGGAAAGAAAGAGTTCTACGATAGCTTTGACAAGTTTGTTCCTTGTATCACCCTCAGCGGCGACAAAGCATACTTTTGGAGCAAATACAATCATGTGCGAATAGACTTCGATGGTCTGAAGGAAAGAATCTTAAATTCAGAATGGTATCGCAAGGGTCTCCAATATCACGAATACGGACACGCTAAAGCCGCATTACAAGGTAATTGGGAAGGAAATGCAGACTTCAAGAATCTTTATAAAAGGTTTTTTGCAGACTACAACAAGCCCGAATATAGATACGTAGATGGAGAAGGTGTTTCGCAATGGAAAATCGCTGATAGACTATTTGAAGAGCTCAAACTCGTAAAAGACAAAACGTATGATGTAATGGAACAATTTGGCAAAATCTCTGATACTTTGCAAGCTATCGACAAAGACCACAACTGGATACAGGGAATGTTAGGACACGAAGTCGATTACTTCGCATCGAGTTCGCATAATTGTTTAGCTGAGATTATAGCCCATTTAAGCGAAAATTATTGGTCTAACAATAAATACTTCAAAAAAGTTTTGCCAAGGCTTTATAATGAAGCTATGGCTCTCTATGAGAAGTATTATAAGCTAAACAAACCGACAAAAAGATAGGTGGTAGTCTATGGTTCTACCACCCATCTTGATTTTCTTTCGGTAGGACCTACGGCTGATTCATTGGTAATATAGGTCAGACCAAACTTTGTTTTAGTTTTCATTGCCTTGCGAATAGAGAGCATTATTTCTTCTCTCGTAAATCCGCTAATAGGATAGTTTTGTAGAGCTAATTCTACTGCGCACATTTGAGCTATACCTGCATTTCCTTTGGTATAGTAGTTCACCACCTGTTCGTCTGTAAGTTCGTCCACGGACTTAACAGAGCATTGTTTTAGATATTCTTGTATATTCATGCTGCAAAGATAGTAAAAGTTTCCCAAACTACAATACGTCCGATTAAAAAGTTAGCAAAAGTTAGCAAACAGACTATAAATAAGTTTAAAAGTTAAACTATTGTAAGTACTTGAAAATAAAGTGGTTATTATTTGGTCAAATGCAAAAAAATGACTACTTTTGCACTATCAAAAATAAATAATAACAATTAAAAGATAAGAGCAATGAGAATTAAAGTACGTTTCAATAGCAAGAAGGATTATAAGAAAGGTTACAATAAACTTGTATCATCTTATAAGGACGGAAGTTTCAACGACCATTTCTATGATGGTTATTTCGAGGCAGAAGCTTGGTTTTCTAAGTATTTAGACAACACAAATCAGTATGATGAAATGATGTCTTTCATCAAAATTGCCTTGGAGGGTTTGAAATACAAATCGGAAATCATTTACTAACCCTATAAAGATAAGAGCAATGAATACAATAAAGACGTTTATTCCATCAGAGTCAGTTGACGCATTTAAGAAGTTCGCTGAGAAGACAAAGCGCAATGTAGAAGGTTTCGACTACTCCATTAGTAACCCACGAAAAAAGTTATTCCGTCATGCGGTAGTAGAAGATTGTCAAACCATCATTGGTAAGTATTGGCATGACATCTGTGACCTCACAATCAATATGCCAGACGAAAGTAATTGGAGATTGCTGGCCACATATAAGAATGGAGCCTTTACTCCTGCTGATACAACCAAGGAGTTGGTATTCAAGATTAAGGAGCATGGAGCTAATTACGGCAAATGCGACCTATGTGGTCATTGGTGCAACAACGCATACGTAATCGAGAATACGCAAACTGGCGATGAACTGCAAGTAGGTTGCGAGTGCATAAAAAAGTTCGGATTGAAGTACATTGACTTCCTCTCAGACTTTACACGCAAACTTTATGAGACCTACGACTACACCATCAGATATGCCACTGATGATGACTATGGAGACCTTATCCCGATTTGGGGTGGTCCTAAGGATAGTAGATATACGGATGCCATCTTGAAGAATGACATGATCGCCATGTGCAAGGCTCAGTATGACGAGTGCCCCGTTTACAAGAAAGGATATTACGCAAATGGTCGCTATTACCCATCAGAAACAATCGCCAAATTAGAGGAAATAAGAGATTCTAAGAAGTTTACGGTTGACACCTCATACATTACAAAGGTCTGCGATTTTGCGCTATCTAAAGAGCCTAAATCGCAATTCGAGGTTGAAATGCATAAAGTAGCAAATGACTACTACACATTCTCGGAGCAGTTCGTTTATGCTTTCTTCCTGGTGAAGAACTACGAGGATAGCTTAAAAGGTGGTATTGATGCCATCAAGAAAGGTATGCAAGTCAAGGTAGTCGGTAAAGTCATTCAGCAGCGCACAGAGCAGTCTTACTACGGAGAAATGACTACAAACACCATCCTTACTAAAAACGGAATAGTCTGCGAAAGGGTTGGCAAAATACCAACTGCACAAAAAGATGGCGAGAAAACCACAGAGTTCTATGCTATCGTCAAGGGTGTGTTCAATGGAAAGGTTTGCTTAGATAGAGCTACCAAGAACCCCAAGAAGGGAATCGAAGTAAAGGAGATTTAGTTATGAGCGCATTCAACATCAACACCTATTATGGCTGTGAAACTTGCGAAGCAGCCGACGAATATGGTAATGGTTGCAAGCATGGTCTGTTATTCCCTGTCCTGCTTGTGATAGCTAATAAAAGGGAATGCCCAAATTATAGATTTCAAAAAAGGATTGAGATATGAAAATATACAAATTGATATGGTATCTCTACACAGAGGACCAACTTAAAGAATCCCTCATCACCGATAAGGAAGTTGCAGAAAAACGTTATCAAGAGCTGAAGAAGTCTCTTTATCGTGGATGCTGGTTATCCCTATCAGAATTAGTTGAAAACGAAGACCACGAACTAGTGGAGGGTGAAGGTCTTCATTATAACGACATTTAAAAGTTAGAGCAATGGAACAGAAGTTATTAGATTTGATTATCCATATAGGACAAGTTAAAGGTTGGACAGTAGATGCTACAGATAATGGCAATGACCTTGCCTACATCTTCTTTCAGCGTTATTCTCCTGCTGGTCAAGATTTCAACATGTCAATTGAAATGCCAAACAATGACCCGAATGAGTTTTTGGCAAATCTCTCCAACTACTACGAGAACTTTGATCCTGATGGTGAAGCCTTAAACTGGTGTGACAAAGAAGGTCATGGAATAAATGGAGCACCCAAACGTTTGAAGGACATCATCATTGATTTCGAGGAAATCGAAAAGGAAATCAAAGAACTCCTAGAAGTATTCAATCTCAGAATAGAGGATTTGGAAAAGGCAGCCATCCATAAGGTTAAAGTGCAGGTAACTGAATACCTACAAAAAGTGGTACAGGTTGATGCCATCAATGGCAGTGACGCATGCGATAAAGTCGAAGAAATGGTTAATGGGTCAGAAATCATCTTGACCGCAGACGATTTCACAACAAGAAAGATTGAGCCTTATGAAGATGAGTAAAACTGCACAAGGTGTGCAAAAGCTAAAAGATGGAGATTTGAAAGGAGCGCTCTCCATCTTTTCTACTTTTAAGTATGATTTCACAAGGGATGAACGTAGAACCATGCGAATTGCATACGAATCACTTTGCGGACATGGGGCTTTCTATCAATCATTAGGAATTGATGCTAGTCAGATGATAGTAGATGCGGCGATTATGTTAAACAATAAGTATTTGAATACCAATAAGTTAAACTAAGTTAGCAAAAAGTACTTTATGCTCAAATCATTTGGTCATTTGCAAAAAAATGATTACCTTTGCACTATCAAAAATAAAATAACAATTTAAAAGATAAGAGCAATGAAAGAGTTATTAGAAAACATAGGTAACTTTAATGGATGGAAAGGAAACATCTGTCTTTACTTCCCCAAAAAGAAGGTTAGAGAATTAAAGCGTTATGGAATAACAGAAGATATGGATATAAAACAAGCATATCTTAAAGTGAGTAATATTAAAAACATATAACTATTATAGAGCAATGAAACTGATTACGAAAGAAATTAAGAAGAGACTGGAAAAATATCCTCTCTACTCACAGGATGGTAAAAAGGAAGAAGCCATCTGTCAAGCAAAGTTCTTCCTTTGTGTTGGTGCATGGTCTTGGTTCATATTAGAAGCAGACCTAGAGAACAATATCGCCTACGGAATCACTATCAATGGAAGAGGTGAAGGCGAGTACGGTTACACAAGCCTAACCGAGTTGCAGGGACTAACAACGAAGTTAGGCTTAACAGTAGAGCGAGATACATCATTCTCCCCTACTCCACTAAAGGATATTAATAACGAATATCTAAAGAAGTTTCTTAAGAAAATGTACGCTTGAAAATAATTTCTCACTTTTTTCAAGAAACTATTTGTTGATTAAATAATTTTATCTATCTTTGCAAAAAGTTACAAAAGAAATGAAGATTTATACATCATACTTCTCAAACGGAGCTAAGTTAGCAGAAGCTGGTATCATGATGATCGGTATTGCCCTCTACCCTCCGAAATGGTTTACAGGATTGTCAAACAAGTACGTGTCACCATCATGGGACATTCTTCACAACTCCAAATCGGAAGAAGATTACGTACAACGTTTCAATTCTGAGATATTGGCTCATCGGGACCCAGTAGCATTTCTCTCAGCAATAGAGAAAATGGCAAATGGAAAAGATGTAGCTCTATGTTGCTTCGAAAAGCCAGATGATTTTTGCCATCGCCACCTAGTAGCAAAATGGCTGAATGAAAAGTTGGGGGTACAGGTCGAGGAATTTGGAATTTCCAAGAATCCTGTTTACTCGGAGCAAAGTTTGTTTTAGGCATTCCTCCTTTCAAAATACCCACAAGGGTTGACGGCTCGGAAAGACGAGCATTTTTGCGTGTAGAGAACATTGTTATTATAAGCGGAGATAGCTCAGTTAGTAGAGCGCAGTGATACCATCACTGAGGTCGTTGGTGCGGTTCCAACTCTCCGCTCTTTTGCGGGTATAGCTCAGTCGGTCAGAGCGTCACATTCCCAATGTGAAGGTCGAAGGTTCGAGTCCCTCTAGCCGCTCTATTTTTGTAGAATTAAAATAAAAGAGCATGAAAATAGCAGTTATAGGAACGGGCAACGTGGGTGTAGCTTTTGCCGCAGACCTCTCTATTAAAGGTCATGAAGTTACACTTCTAAAGACATCTTCATACAAATCAGATGCCTTTGATAGACTTATCAAGAACGGCAAAAGGGTTTTTCTTAAAGAGAAATCAACTTATACAGAAACTGCAATCAAAGAGGTTTCTAAAGACCTCAGTAAGGTTGCAGACGCAGAAGTTATATTTTGTACTATTCAGAGTAACTTCTATGAGGGTCTGGTAGAACGTATACATCAATACCTTCACAATGATCAGATTATTGTCTGTATCTCTAGTTACGCATCCTCTTTCTATTTTGAGAAACATTGCAGAAAACTTCCAATGTTAGTTGAAGCAACTGGTCCATACTTGGAGGGACGAGTAGAGTTGAATGATAAACCAAACGAAGTTGTTTTTCGTGTTGGTTATCGGCATGAAGTTATTCCTGTATCATGCTTTTCTAACCATGATACCTGTATGGAGAAACTGCATAGAATTAGCAAAGGTTTTATAGGAAAATATTGCGTGCTTGAATCTGCATTACTCAATCCAAATATGGTGTTGCATACGATAGGTTCAATTATGAGTATTCCGAGAATAGAATATTCAAAGGGAAATTTCTGTATGTATCGTGAAGCATACGCAAGAGGAAATGACTCCACTATCAATCTATTGATGAGACTTGACGAAGAAAAGATGAAAGTCTTAAAAAACTTGGGCTTTTTCAAAACAAGCGTATTTGAAGCAGGAGGTTTCAATATGTCAGCCCCAATAGAGAGTTTGCATCGTTACTCAGAATCTAGTGATAGAGCCATCAGCCCAACATCTGTTCACTCACGTTACATCACAGAAGACGTTTCAGAGGGATTGGTACTGATGGAAAGTATTGCCCATCATATAGGCTTAGAGTTACCAGTTACATCATCCCTCATTACGCTTGCAAGTGTAGCTTTAGGAATAGACTTCCGTAAAACAGGAAGAACTATTCAGAGATTAGGTATTATTAACGAAATAGATATGCTTCATGAAGGTAGATAGCGACATAAAAAACAGAACATTCGGTATTGAAATCGAAATGTGCAATCTTGAAAGGGCGAAGGTAAATTTGCCCGAAGGTTACTCCTGGAGTAAAGAAGAGAGCATTGATAATACCGATTGTTCAAGCAATAAGCAGTTTGGTGGAGAGGTGAATACCCCTCCACTACATCTTTGCTGCTTAAAAGAGCTGCATGACCTCCGTTCTGTATATGAATCGATGGTTGCTGCAGGTGGCAGGCTAAAATGGAGCATCTACACCCATGTACACATTTATGTCGGAGATTTGTCTGTAGATCAGATAAAGAAAGTATTCCTATTCTTCTATGTGTGTTACCCTTATTTTAAGCAGTATGCTAAAATATCAGAATGCGATGAGCTTATATCCATAGCTATGCCAACTCCAACAGAAAAGTATTATGAAGGAGTCCTGCAGGCTCAGACTTTCGAGGATATTCAGAAGTTATTCACTAACAACTCAAACAAAGGTTTCATACGTCATGCAGTGAATATTTCTGCATATTTTAAGACAAAGACGATAGAGTTTAGACTTTACCATGCTACTGATGATTTCTATCAAGCTATGGCTTGTGTTCTTTCCACATACAGGCTATTTTATTACGCTATAAGCCACGAATTGGAGGATTTCAAATCAATTACATCATACCAGCAGTTCTGTGAGGTTACTGGGCTTAAATATGATGTCCCAGACGAATTATGTCCGCTACTCTACCAAGGAAATCCATACGACAAGGTAGAGTCGTATATGACAAAGCCTTTACCATACAATTCTGAAATGGTTTCAGCTCTGTATGATGCTGTAAAAGCTAACGGACACAGGGAAATCTGCATAGTAAATGGCTTCATGTATTACTATGAGTTATTCTTCCTTGATAAGATGGAAGTATCTATATACTGCCAAGATGCCTACTGCTATCTGCTCTATATGTTAGCAAATGGTAAAACATCACTAACATATAAGGATAAGCTTGCATGGTTGGAGGACTATAACAATCCTACACCATCAAGACAGCTTGCTTTGGCTCTTTATGCGGTGAAACTGCAAAAGTATTTCATGAGTGAATCGGCAAGAAATAGTGCCATCTTCGAAGCGTTGAAAATTAAGGCAAGGGAATCTATCGAGAAAACCGAGGAAGCAAATGAGCGATTGATGAGATTACTCACTACATGTGATTTCCATGTCGGAACACTAGAAGAAGCCATCAAGAATAAGAAGGTAATCTTCTTTAATTACGGAAGAATAGAGAAGAAGCAGAAGAGGGCATTCAAACTCATTTCTGAAAATAGTGACTTGAAATCAGATTTTTCTGTTGCAAGGAACGATTACTATAATCTTGTGGAAAGTATTCCGAGTGATAGTTATTTCTACTATTTCAGCAACAGCCCTTATCTGAGAAACCTACATAAGATAGCTATGTGGAATAATTCAAGTGGGGAAAGACGGTCTGCAGGAAGGTTCCTCTATTGCAATAAGCCAACTGCACAAAATAATGCAAGCACCTCGTATTCTTCATACAGAATCGAATGCAACGAGATTGTACCTCCCGATGATTTGGAGATTACAGACGCAAGTAAACTGATGATTGAACGAGTAACCCCTCCTTTACTTCATTGCTTGCAAAAGAAGTATATCAAGAAGGTGGACCAATGTAGTGTATGTACGTATGCTTTTGTGGTAAAATACGATAAATATACTTTAGGCGGGTTTGGCTTTACGTTACCTCAGCACAAGGGGTATGATTTGTTTCAGTTGACAGACTTCTGTACGAATAATGCTATCCCTCGATTGAGTAAACTCATATTGTATTGCATTCAGTCCGTTGGTGTTCAAAGGTATTTGAGTAGAAGAATGCACAAGCTTTGCGAGAAGGTTATCTCCTGCGCTTACACTCATAAGCCTGTGAGCATGAAATATCGTGGCGTGTATAAGAAAGTGAAGGAACACTGCACATCATCTTATCTTGCTTACGAAGGAATACTTGGCATATACCCTACGAATAAGGAAATCATTGAGAAATATCAAAAATCGTTGAAGAATGGAAAATGAAGATAGATGGAAATACGCAAAAGTTGATATAAACCTCATAGATGAGGTAGAAATCAATGCAAATGAAATGTCGGGTGAAGACTTCGCCCAACTAACAGACAACATTGCTAAGTCTGGATTGAGTAGTGTGCCTACCTGTATCAAGAAGGATAATGGTAGATACATCATGATCAGCGGTAATCATCGTTTGAGGGCTTGCAAGAAACTGCACTATAAAATGCTAGGCATCTTATATGTAGAAGAGAGCGAGATTACAAATGATGAAGCTATTGCTATTGAATTATCTCACAACTCCCTTCATGGTGAAGCTAATGTTAGCATTTTGAAGAAGTTGTTTGCATCAATTCAATCTATCGACTTTAAGAAGTTTGCCCATGTGAACATCGACGAGATTAAGCCAATAAGCACAGAGGGTATAGATGTATATGCCATGCAGGAGAATTTCGTATTCACAATCATCCTCTATCCTAGCTCATTCGCTAGTCTGGACACATTGTATGGAGACATTCGTGAGCAAGCACGCAAAAGTGATGCTCTCGTTCTAGCTTCCGAAGAAGATAACGAGAAAACCCTGCTTAAGATTCAACAGGACATAGGTAAGGAGTTTGGCATAAAATCCCCAAGCATCACATTTGCAAAGTTGCTAGAGTTAGCAAGTGAACGTTTAACCGAAATAAAGGAAGGAGAAAAAGAAAATGATTTGGAGCATAACAAGTAAGAAGGAAATGGAAGAACTGAATACACCTTCAGTTTTCAGATATTACCAAGAAGCACTTGGTAGAGAAAATATCCAATTAGCAGTTGTTGACGAGACAGACAACCTCGACTTCATTGACAAAGAGGATGTTGTATTGCTAAGAACTGCAAGTGAGTTACTCATCAATACAATCCGAAAGAAAGGTGTAAGGACCACGGCAGAAGATTTTAGCAAGTACGAACTTGTAAGGGATAAAGCTAAACTTGCAAGATGGCTTACGATGAATGGTATTAGAGTACCACATCAGTATCATCAGGTGTTTGACTTGCACGGAAAAACTTATTTCGTAAAGCCTAGATATGGAAGTGATAGTGTTGGTATCTCTGAACTAAACATCTGTCACACCGCTGATGAAATCAGAGTTCAAACAAAAAAGCTTGATCCGAAAGGCAAAGGAGACGTTGTTATAGAAGACTTTATAAATGGAAGAGAATTTACGGTTGTCTGCATAAAAGGCTTTCCCCTCAGAACATTTGTAATGGAGGTAATCTGTACAACAAATGGCGGCATCCAAACATACGAAAGCAAGAAAAACTATATGGAGGTCGGCTGCAAGGTCTATGGAGATTTAGATGATAGGGCTAAGAGGATAGCTTCCGATGTTTTCTCCAGTCTTGGGTTACGACATCATGCACGTATTGATATGCGCTGCGATAATGAAGGTAACCTTTACGTGATAGACGTCAATCTCCTTCCTGGTCTCGGACCTATTGGAGATTTAGCACGTTGCTTGTTGCTAACAGAAAATATGTCTTACATAGATGCTTTGAAAGCAGTCATAGCATCTGCAAGTTAAAAAGGTTGATTATGGCAAAGGTAAGAAGAACAGAATTAAAAAAAATTGCCGCTGCTTACGAAAAGAAGGGCGGCAATATGGCTGCTACGGCAGTAGCTTTGGGCATTACACGCCAAGCCTTATATAACTGGCGAAAAGAGGATGAAAAGTTAGCCAAGATGTTGGATGATATAGATGAAGGCATTCTTGACTTTACTGAAAGCAAGTTGGTTGAAAAGGTGAATGAAGGTAATCTAACCGCAATCATCTTCCTTCTGAAAACCAAGGGCAAGAAGCGTGGCTATGTCGAGCAAGTAGATAACAGATTAGTTGAAAATCCATTCGAGAAGTTAATGAAGGAGCTTCCCGATGATGAAGAAGGGTAATTATGGAAAACGGAGAATTGTATATACCAGACTGTTTGTTTCCAACGGACAATCCGTTGGAGATACCATGTTTGTTGTCTTATGTGCAACCTCAGTACATAGAAATCCCATTCTATTGCTTTGGCGAGCAAGCAAGAACAACGAATATGAATGGCAGGGGAACACTTCATTTCTATACTGACGATTATAGATTCCGGTCAATCTATGAGAAGCCAGAGAAGATTTTGAAGTACAACCCTGGCAGCATTATCGAACCTAACTTCAGTTTATCAAATGATACTCCAATAGCTTTTGGTATGCAGGCTATCTACAAGAAACGCTTTCTTGCAAGAGCTATGCAGGAAAAGGGGATTGGTGTATTCGTCGACTTAAATGTGGCTCCCAAGTTCTATAAGCTGAATTTGATGGGTGTCCCTAAAGGTTACTCATCATTCGCCACAAGAGGTTGCACAGACCGATTAAATGAACTGCAATTTGAATACGAGATTGCCAAGTTCGTAGCAAATGGCAACAGATTCAGATTCATCGTTTATGGTGGCGGTAATGTAATTGAGCAGTGGTGCAAAGAGAACAATGCTGTCTATATTACACCAATCATCATTATCAAGAATAAGTTGAAAGCTTTTGAAAAGATGAAAGATACAATTGGTATGCTTGATGTTGATGCAAAAGCAAAATACCAAGAGTTGAAAAAGACCTTGTATGATACTCAAGTAAAAAACTTCTCTGTAGAAGATATGCTTGATAACATGCAGGATTTTCCGAATCTCTTAAAATAGATTATTATAGTTTATCATTAAAATGTTTGATTATGGGAAAAAGAAGTAGTGGAACTAGAAGTCAGTCGGCAGCAAATTTGGCGCAGTCGAGAACCATGAGCATGAGTTCTATAGGGGGTAATAAGCTAGAAAGCTTCAGTGGCACCAAATCTTATGGCTTCAAACTCGGTGGAAGAGATGTTGAAGCAAACTTTAAAAACGGAGCTATTGAAAAAATAGATCAGTACTTTTATCTCTCAACAAAGGATAAGTCTAGATTGCGTAACGCTGTGTCACACGTTCTTGGGAATACTTTGAATAAAACCAAGGGAAATGAGGTTGATGAGTATGGGATTGGCGGTTACGATGGAACAGGACTTCGTATAATATCCTATAGAAATAATTTTGCAAAAAATATGATTATGGTAGATAAGTATGGAATCGTCGAATATGGCAAGGGAACAGTCGACCCGTATTTGTTTAGAGGCGAAGACATCGACCCTAAAGTGTTTAGTAAAGTATTAGACAAGGCGTTAAGAGCGCTTAAAAATCCAGTTAATGGAGATATAAAGTACCGTAACAAATGGGACTTCTAAAATAATTATATTATGGGTAAACGTAGTAATGGCACAAGAGGAACAAATAGTTCCAATAGTGCAAAGAGCAGAAAGGTTGATGCGGGTGGCAAAATAGACAAAAAGGTAGACGCAATTTCTTTCCCTCTTTTCGGTAATACGAGTACTATGGCTGTCAAAGTAAATGATGTATTCAAGCAGAAATATCAAAAAGAGGAATCAGAAAAAGTTAGGGCAAGCGTAGAAACTGTATCGTCATTTAGCAAACCAACAGGAAAGTACGAATATGTGTCGGTCGATAAGATACACCCAACACAAGAATACATAGGAGCGAATAATCTAAAGGCGATTGCATCTATTAATTTTGATTCAAATGAAGTCCCTTATGGAGTACAGCGTAATGGGAACATTTATATAATTGACGGTCACCACAGAGCAGCGGTAGCCATACTCAAAGGAAATAAGAAAATACGAATATTGTTGAATTAAAAATATGTCAGAACAGAAAGCAATAAAAAAAATGATTGCATGGCGCAATGATTGGTGTCTCTTCGCCAAGGAAGTCTTGAAGGCTCGCCTTGACGAAGAGCAAAAGGCTATATTGCGTTCTGTTCAGAAGAACAAAATGACAACGGTAGCCAGCGGAACTGCAAGGGGTAAGGACTTCATCGCTGCCGTAGCCGCTTTATGTTTCCTCTACCTCACTCCTCGCTTTGGTAAGGATGGTAGTTTGGAAAAGAACACCAAGATTGCCCTTACAGCACCAACAGGAAGACAGGTAACAAACATCATGATACCAGAAGTGGCACGTCTATACAAAAAGGCAGGCTTCCTTCCTGGTCGTTTGCTGTCGGATGGCATCAGAACTGATTATGAGGAATGGTATCTGACAGGTTTCAAGTCTTCAGCCGACAATACAGAGGCTTGGTCGGGATTCCATGCTGTAAACACCATGTTCATCGTAACAGAAGCATCCGGTATCTCGGACACCATCTACAATGCAATCGAGGGTAACCTGCAAGGTAACTCTCGATTGCTATTGGTATTCAACCCAAACGTTACTACAGGGTATGCAGCCAACTCCATGAAGTCTCCCCGATTCAAGAAGTTTAGATTATCATCCCTCAACGCAGAGAACGTAGTAAGCAAGAAAAACATTATCCCTGGACAAGTTGATTATGAATGGGTAGCCGACAAGGTCTCAGCATGGGCACAGAAGATCAGAAAGTCTGAGTTTGATGAAGGTCGTGGTGATTTTGTGTGGGAAGGTGGATATTACACTCCAAATGACCTTTTTCGTGTTAAGGTTCTCGGTATGTTTCCGAAGGTGTCCGAAGATACCCTCATTCCATACGAATGGTGCGAGATTGCCCATAGAAGATGGAAGGAACTTAAAGATAGTGGCTTTATCACCCATAAGCCAATACGCCTAGGTGTCGATGTCGCAGGTATGGGGCGCGATAGGTCTTGCTATGTTCCACGACAAGGAAACTATGTTTCAGAAATCAAGTGTCATAATTCGGGTGGTCATGCGGACCACATGGCAGTCGCAGGTCAAGTCGCACACTACCTAAGTTTGAGTTCAAAGAATAAAGCCTTCATTGATACCATAGGAGAAGGTGCTGGAGTATATTCAAGACTCATAGAACAAAAGTACTTAACGGCATTCTCTTGCAAGTTCTCGGAAGGCGTGAGAAATAAGCACGATGTGACAGGCTGCTACTCTTTCGCTAACATGAGGGCTTATTTGTTTTGGTGCATACGTGACTGGCTCAACCCAAAGAATGGATTCTTTGCAGCACTCCCACCCGATGATGAGTTGGATCAAGAATTGTGTGAAGTGCATTGGCTGTTTCAGTCAGATGGTTCAATCATCATGGAACCAAAAGACGAAATCAAGAAGCGTCTGAAACGTTCTCCCGACAAGATGGATGCCCTTGCCAACACCTTCTATCCATACGACTTCGATAGAGACAATGATTTGCAATTGTTAAATAGTATAGTATAAATTTGCAAGATACAGAAAAGTTTTGTAACTTTGCAGCCGAAACGTTTCTTTTAACGTTTCATTGCTCTTAGTGCACTCCGACCGTGAGGTTAGAGTGCATTTTTTTATTTAATATAAAGTAATTCAGAAAAAGACTATACACTTCAATATAAGCCTTCTAAGCGGTTCATTTTTTATCTCCATATACTTATACCATTTTTAAGAAATAGACTTACATACACAAAATTAATAGTTTGATATAAGTATCTAAGTATCAATAAGTTAAACTAAGTTAGCAAAAAGTACTTTATGCTCAAAACGTTTGGTCATTTGCAAAAAAATGATTACCTTTGCACTATCAAAAATAAAATAACAATTTAAAAGATAGGAGATAAGAGCAATGAAACTAATTGGAATGGAAACGTCAGATTATAACGAAACACGTTATATACAATGTGAGACAATGGAAGAATACAACGATGTTTTGAAACGTGAAAAGAGTAAACACGGAATTAAAAATGGTGCAGATGTTACCACTTACGTTTACGAAACATCAAATTCTTCAAAAGTTGCAGGAAAAATCATTAATACAAACCTTGAAGTTGAAATCTACTATACTGGCGCAAAATTTCGTGAACTCTATGCAAAACCATCTACAAATCCAGAAATAGATAGAGAAGTAAAAGCTCATGAGGTGTATGGAGGCTACGGCATAATCACATATAAGGAGAAAGGTATCTCAAAACAATACTATGGTGTTGGGCATAAAACATTCAACACCAAGAAAGAAGCGAAAAAATATATTGATGAGTAATTAAAAGATAAGAGCAATGAACGTTTACACAGAATCAGATAGATATACGGTATTACTTCACGCATTCGACACTTTTGAAGGTGCTTGCGAGTATATTACACAGATTATAAATGTAGGGGAGTGTAAGGTTCTCCCTCTCATAAAAGCATGGAGTGGCGGCGTGGTTACAGCTAAATGGATGGCTAAAAAAACCGAAAAAGGAATTGCATTCGAATTGTTGAACGTTAATAATGAAGGTAGATATGAATAAGCAAGAATTAAAAGACCTCACCTATAAAATGGTAGAAGAAAGAGTTGATAAGGGGGTTGAGTTGTTTAATAGCTTCGTATTCTTTCCAGTCTTATATGGCGAACTGAAAAAGAAGTTCTCGCAAGAATACTGCGATATGTTCAGAAACGTTGTTCTAGACACCTGCATCCTTTATCCAGATTGGAAGGAACATGAAATCTTGCAAGAGGTTGCTTCACAATTCGAGAGTCATGGAAATGTTTAATAGGAGGAAATGAATATGACAGTATATGAATTATCGGACCTTCAGAAAGAAGAACTCAAAATCGAAATGTTGAAAGATAAGTTTGGGTACAAACTTTCATTCAGAGAGTTATCATTTGCTAATGAGCTCATCAGCGACCGAGAATTGTTCGAAAGATTCAAGGATCAGACTTTTACAGATAAAGACTTCATCGTATCACGCTAAATGAAATCGTATGGAAAGCAACTGCACAACAATAGAAGAGCTTAAATCCGTAACCACGCAGGTTAGTGGTGATGAATGGAAAGATTTCTTCTCACTCATCAAAAAAGGCTCATATAGCCTGTATGGTTTCCACCAGTTTCTTGATGAAAGACCAGACCTATGCTTATTAATTCAAGGTATAGGAGATTACCAAACTGCCATCAAGGAAACGTTAGAGGAAATCGGATTGAATGATGGTGATATAAATGGACCAGGAGGAAATCATCTAAAACTGATTGTGGTGGATCAGATAGGATTCATAGTGTATGAAACGAAAGTTATGAACTTTTAAAAATAAGATAGAGCAATGGAAGAGAACGTTATCATAGCAATGGATGCCGAAAAGTCTAAAAAGATAAAAGGCATTCCTTCAAGTTGGGACTGGGAGGATATTCATTTCTACCTCATTACTGAATTGGGATTCAGTTTTGATGTTGTGTTCAATTATTCAAAAGACATAGAGGAGGTATCTTATGAAGGATAATGCAAGAACTATCAAGTACGATTCTATCACATCATACGCAAAGGAATATGGGGTAGAAAATCTAAGTAACGAGAACCTTATTGCTTCAATTATCGGTATAGACCCTATGCTGCAGGGTAATGAACCAATAAGAAAAATCTTTGATGGTAGTCATTCCCTCAGAAAGGCGAGCAAGAGAACACTGCAGGAGCTTACATCTATCAAAGGAATAGGTGAAAAGAAGGCTACCGCTATACTCGCTGCATTCGAACTTGGCAGAAGACTTATGAAGGAGAAGTCGCAAGAACTTACAGATTTGGGTAGTTCTCTCGACATTTACAACTATATTTTACCATACGTCAAGGATTTGGAAATAGAAGAATCTTATCTGTTCTGTATGGATAACCACTTCAAGTTAATCAAAATGGTTCGATTGTCGCAAGGTGGAATATCAGAAACTCTTGTAGATGTAAGAGTTGTGTGCAAAGAAGCTATTTCTTGCAATGCCGTCACTATAGCATTGGTTCACAATCACCCTAGTTCTAACTGTTTCCCTTCAAGGTCTGACGATGAATTTACATACAAGATAAATAAGGCTTGTGAAATTATGAGATTGTACTTTATGGACCATGTTATCATCAGTAGTAAGTCAGACCAGTATTACTCTTACCACGATAGAGGAAAATTATAAGTTCTAAGCTGATAAAATACCTCAAACCTATAATTACATACCAAAAGAATCTAACTTGAATTCAGAAGATATTTTGCACGTTTAAGTGCATTTTTGTTGCATCTTATCTACCAAGGGAGGGCTGTGAAGTTCTCCCTTGTTTATTGAAATGAAAATAATTTCTCACTTTTTTGCTAAAACTATTTGTTGATTAAATAATATTTCGTATATTTGCACCCATAAAAGCGTGTGAAGATGCACGTGACAGAACTTTTCGTAACATTGCTCTTACACCGAGTTCTACGTTTGGTCTGCCTGCATTTCGCTCGCAGACCATTTTTTGTTAAATATAACTCAACAAGCAATGAACAAGTATTACAGAAAAGTTCTTGAAGCACTGAAAACCAATCGAGACATTAAGGCATTGGGGTTCAGTCGTAAGGAGTTAAAGGGTGTTGCCGCCAATGTTGCCAACAAACTTCAACTCAAAGATGATGCTACTGACGAAGAAGTTAGTGAAGGTATTAGTGACGCAATTGATGATGTCTTGCCGTTACTCCAGTTAACTCAGTCCGCAGCAGACCGCCAAGTCTCAGAGTACAAAAACGCTCATCCTGCACCCGATGATGACGATGATCCAGATGACGATCCAGATGATGATGACGATCCAGCACGTAGAAGTCCGTCACGGAAGGGCAAGAAGGGCAAGAAGGATAGCGATGATGATGACTCCGCTACCCTCACCGCAATCAAGGAACTTACTAAGGCTGTTGCTACACTCCAAGGTGATGTAACTGCATTGAAGTCTGGCAATACCACAAGCAGCCGTACCGCAAAGGTAAGGGAACTGCTGAAGGACACAGGTAAGTTCGGAGAGCGTCGGCTTAAATCTTTCTCTCACATGAAGTTTGAGAATGAAGAGGAGTTTGAGGACTACCTCGATGAGTTGAAGGAAGATATTGAGGAAGAGAACAAGGAAAGACTTGAAAAGGGTCTTGAAAAGCTTGGACGAATCCCTGCTCCCGATACCAAACCTCAGCCAAAGGATGAAGATAAGTTAATGTCTGATGATGAAGTCAAGGAGCTGGCTAAGATGTAATCATCTATTGTTTCACTAATAAATTATTAGATTATGGTAGCAGAAGACTACAAGCCAAAAACCAAAGGCTACGACATGGGTAAGGACGCTGTGGTTATCCGTCAGTATCTCGGTGGTATCACAGGCGGTAGAGCACTCGACTACGCCAACTTCAAGGATGAGGTTATTCAGGCAGGTCACATCATTGTCCGCAAGAAGGTTGATGATGTTTATGAGTATTCTCCGCTTGAAACCGAAGACGGCAAGTACAAAGACAAGGCTAGCGAAGCAGAATTTGCTGGTGTTGTCGTTCGCTCACGCATGAAGGGTGAAGCGGTTGCAATCATGGATAATGGTCGCGTGAATGATGTGGCAATGCCTTATCAGTTCAAGGACGAAACTCAGAGAACCGCCATCAAGACCGCTCTCCCAAGTCTTATTTTTGAGCATGACTAAGTTGTGCTCTAGTTTTTAACTTAAAAGATTGTTTATATGAACGAATCACTTTTTATTCAGTTTATCCGAGCTATCTTTCCTAAACTTAGCTTGTATGTTAAGGAGAAGGAGAATCCGAAGGAGCGTACCTATCTTTACAAGGAGATGCTTACCGATGTCTATTCTCCCGATCAGAAGTGGGAAGGTTCATCAGCTAAGACCACATATGTAGCTGCCGACATCGTTGAGATGGATTCAGACATTCCATTGAAGAAGCGTGGTCAAATCGCAACCTCTAATGGTAAGTTGCCAAAGATTGCGATGAAGAAGATTCTTTTCGAGTCTGATATCAACAACATCAACATCATGAAGGCTCAGTATGAGAACATTGTAGCGAGAGCCAATTCATTCCAGGCGCAAGGCTTGGTTGAGCAGGCTACATCAACACAACAGGCTGCTAAAACTGCAAAGGCTCGTATCATCAACAAGCTCATGAATGATGGTGTCGCTTGCTCTGTCGGTCTCGAAGAGCGTAACGAAATGAACTTCTTGGCAGGTCTCTCTAATGGTATTATTGCCGTTGAAGATGCAGACAATACGGGTAAGGCTATCCGTGTTGACTATGGATATTTTAAGGCAAACTGCTTCAAAACAGAAACCAATGGTGTTACAACCCGTGATGATTTCGAGAAAATCTTCGATAAGGCAAATGCCGATAACAATACCATCATACAGGTTATGCTCGCTAAGACGCAGATTAAGAAAATCCGCAAGGAGCAATGGGCAAAAGAGCTTGTTGCCGACTACGAGGGTAAGACTTATACCGAAAATACCAAGCTCAAGACGCCATCGGAGTCAGCTTTCTCGGAAGCATTCGAGGATGAGTTCGGTGCAGCCATCAAGGTTATCAACCGAACCGTGATTATCGAGAAGAACGGAAAGCCAAAACCAGTTAAGCCATGGAATGAGAATAACATCATCTTCATCTGTAACACCAACGTAGGCTCTTTCGTTTGGGGTACCCTCGCAGAGGACACCAACCGAGTACCAGGTGTTCAGTATTCCAACGTTGACAGCTACAAGCTTATCTCTAAGTACTCCAAGAATGAGCCATCTTTGCAGGAGGTTACCGCAGGACAGGCTATCTGCTTGCCAGTAATTGAGGACGTAGATCAGATTTATATGCTCACTACCAAGTCTGAGGAGGTTGATACGGAAGCCGAAGCTACCGATACACAAGACCAGTATACTACTTACAAGGGTAAGAAGTATAAGAAGGCTGACCTCATCGCTGCTTTGAAGGCTGCTGGTGCCAATGTGAAGGCTAACTCAACCGATGAGACTCTGATTAAGGCTCTCAACTCACTCAGCGATGAGGAGGAAGCCGAAGTTCTCTCTAAACTCACTCCAGAGGTTTAATTTGAATTGATATGAAGACAATAAAGCAAGCATTGATTGATGAAATCCACTACCCTATCCCTTTAGGATTCGTGGAGAATAAGATGATAGAACGTCAGCTTAATGGTGATGATGAATATACATTCGAGGTCGCTCAGTCCAAGGAATGGAAAGGTGCGCTTGCTGATTGTCTGTACTCTCTCATACAAGCTGTAAGCTTATCCGAGTCAGACAAGAGCATTGGAACACTATCTGACAAGGATAAGGAAAGGCTGCTAGTACGAATAAATGCTTTATACAAAACCATCGGTGAATCACCTGCACTGGGTCAACCGATGGTTTATATAGGAGGTTAAGATATGGCTGTATTGGATTTCGCTGCCCATACCCTAGATTACCTACACGTAACTGATGGGTATGAAGACGATAACGGAGACTATGTTCAAGGCTCAGAAGAATGGGTGGAGAACTATTGTAAGTGTGATATTGTTCCTGCTGGCAAGGCAAACGTTATCACTATCCCCGATGGTTCTGCAAAGAACTATTCCTACACCATCTACAACCTTCCTAGAGCATGCCGCGATTTCGAGTACGGAGACAAAATCCGTGTAAAACTTTTCGGAAACGAAGTGAAGGAATTTGTTGTACTCGGCTTTCATCGTTATCAACTGCAATGTAAAATATGGGTATAAAACTCTCAACCTCTCAGTCTGCGCTCAATAACTTTTTTCAGTCCGCTATGGCGATAATAAAGCAAGAAATCCTCACTGCTTATGCCAAGCTAGGAGAAGAATGTAATGCAAGGATAAGAGACCGCTCGGCAGAGGAAAGTTGGATAGACCATACAGGAAACCTACGAAGCTCCATCGGTTATGCCATCTTTGACTACGGAAGGAAACAAGTAGAATCAGCCTTTGCTTCCATAGGCAATGGTTCTAATGGTTCACAAGAAGGAAGACAAATGGTAGCTGACCTAGCAAAGGAATACTCACAGGTTTACGCATTGGTAGTAGTCGCGGCTATGAACTATGCAGACTTTGTAGAAGCTAAAGAAAATAAAGATGTGCTTGCATCCACAGAGTTATGGGCTCGTTCTGTCGTTGATGGTAAACTAAAGCTCGCTGTGGATAAAGCTGTAAGTAGAATCAATCAGATAAGGCTATGAAATCGGATATTGATATCAAGGATGATGTGTACAACATTATCTCTTCTTCGAAATTAAAGAATGCTGTTACTGGTAGTCTTTGCAAGCGAGGAAGACCATATTATGGCACTGGTAGGACTGGTAAGGAAGATATTTGCATCTCCATTCTAGCAAACAGAACTTCGCAGATACAAGAAGCTTTCGTGAATGTAAACATCTACGTTCAAGACCAAGCTATCACAAAGAAAGGCAATACCCGAAAGGAAGAGAACACGGCAAGGCTCCGTGAGTTATGCCAACTCTCTTTCTCTACCTTCGAAGCAGTTCATGGATCGGATTTCCGCTTGTCTATGAGTGAACAGAGGGTAATAGCTTGCGAGGGCACAAGTGAGCACATCATTAATAACAAATTATTGTATCAAACTATAAACGATTAAGATTATGTCAGTAATAACATGGGGAAAACCATCCATCTATGTTCGTGACCTTAGTGTTGCAACCAACAACTGGAAGAAGCTTGATACTCCAAAGGAGGACACTACCCAGTTGAACCCTACCAAGGGTGATACAACAGAAGCTAAGGAGGAAGGTGGTGGCATTGTCGATTCCAAGACAGCTAAGTCCACCTACGAACTCGTTTATCAAGAGTTCATCAAGAAGGGCTTACCTCAGCCTTTCCCTACCATTGATGGACTTATCGAAGGAAACTACGCTATCGCTGTTCAGCCGGAAGATGCAGAGAACCCTGGCTGCTATATCGGCAAGTCAACCGTAAGCGTGGAGGAGTCATATTCTTCAGCGGATGGTGCTTTGATGCAGTACACCCACAAGGCTCTTGTGCCAGAGGGTGACGAAGTAGCAAAGACCACCAATAATAAGGGTGAGACCGTATATTGTCAGTTCCGTTGGCGCATCATCACAGCCAAGAAGGCTAAGGGAAAGACAGACGAATACGTTCTTACATTCAAGCATCCTGCAGGTGCTAAAGACACATCTACGGAAGTAACCGTTCCAACAAACGGACAGGTCGAAGGTGAATCCTAAGGCAATACGTTGATTTCTTCTCACCCTTCAGCCGATTGAGGGTTATCAGTCGGCAACCTACCCAAGTAGCTCAGTTGGTTAGAGCGAGACCAAAGTCCGTCACATAAAATCCAGTTGGTCTTTAAAAAGCTGGTTGAAAGACGCAGGTTCGAGTCCTGCCTTGGGTGCTAACAAATTTTATTGGCTTATGAAGAATGACATCGAAATTGGCACAAAGATAGCCATGGTGTTAACAGATACACCTCTAGGCATACAGGTAGGTAGAAGGCACACGTTCATCTACCCTCAGACTTTAGGCAAGATGTATTTGACTGCTCCATTGATTAAGCAGCTAGGCATCAAAGATGATAACTTAAAGCTGAATCCCCTCATTGAAGCACTCCGTGTAGTAGAGGAGAATCGAAGTCTCTGTTGTAAGCTAATAGCCTACCACACTCTTCAGAAGAAATCCGATATGCTCAGTTCACGCATATTGAAGGCAAGGGAAAACATCATCTTCAAATTCTGTGATAACGATGATATAGCTACTCTTCTCATCACCATACTCTCAGACAACAAGCTTCACGACATCATCACGGAATGTGGGATAGACAAGGAAGCGGAGCGTATGGAGAAGATAAACCAAGCCAAAGACTCCAGCAATCAGTATATCTTTGGTGGCAGAACCATTTGGGGCTCTCTCATTGACGCAGCTTGCGAGAGATACAAGTGGACCCTTGACTATGTTCTGTGGGAAATCTCATACAACAACCTCACGCTTATGATGAAGGATAAGATAACTTCCATCTATCTATCCGATGAGGAAAGAAAGAAGGCTCACATTCCATCAGCAACAGAGAAGGTCTTCAGCGGAGATAACAAAGAGGACATCATGGAGCTGATCAGACAGAGCGAAGAGAATCCAATTTAACCTCCAACACAAACAGGAACAAAGCAAAGAATAAAGGTTTGGGTGAGGAGGTGTACCTTTACGTAATTGACAGAATAAAAAATGGCAAGTTTAAAGTTTGACATAACAGGAGATAATTCAGCTGTACTGAGAGCCTTTAAGGGGGTGCAGGATGGTGTGGCACAGACAGCAAGAGTAGTCGAGCAGCAGGGTCAGAGCATTGAGAATGTTTTCAATCGCATCAAGTCTGTTGCATCGGTAGCTTTTGCTGGATTCACGGCAAAGGAAATCATCAGCACACTTGGTACTGTCCGAGGAGAGTTTCAGCAGTTTGAGATTGCCTTTGAAACCATGCTCGGCAGTGGACAGAAGGCAAAGGGAATGATTTCAGACCTCGCCAATCTTGCTGCTACTACACCTTTCGACATGAAGGGCGTGGTAAATGGCGCAAAGCAGCTCCTCGCATACGGATTTGCAGCCAACGAGATTACCGATACCATGAGAAGGCTCGGTGATGTATCTGCAGGATTAGGATTGAACCTTCAAGACCTCACATGGTTGTATGGTACCACGATGGTGCAAGGTCGATTGTTCACAAGAGACTTGATGCAATTTACAGGTCGCGGTATTCCTTTGACAGAGGAACTTGCCAAGCAGTTCGGAGTTACCAAGGATAAGGTTTCGGAATTGGTGACAGCAGGTAAGGTTGGTTTCCCCGAAGTCAAGAAGGCTATCGAAAGCCTTACCAATGAGGGTGGTAAGTTCGGTGGATTGATGGAAAAGCAATCTCACTCTATTACAGGTCAGATAAGCAATATCAAAGACACCATCGAAATGGCTATCAATGACCTCGGCACACAAACAGAAGGCTTAATGAATGATGCTTTGGATATTACATCCAAGGTTATCGACCATTGGAAGGAGATAGGTGAGGTTATCCTTGCAGCCGCATCTGCCATCGGTCTTTATAAGGCAATGGCAGTAAGTGTAGCAGCATTTGATACAGCTACAGCAAATGTAGGCTATGCGGCTGAGTTGTCAGCCCTTGACGCATTACTTCCAAAGAAGGAAGAAGTAAAGAAGACAGACCTTGAAGAAGCAGTAGCCAAAGGTCAGTTATCAGCAGCACAGGCGGAATTGGTAGCATCCAAGCGTGAAGAGGTTGCGGCTTACGTTGCCGAATTGCAAACCAAGGCAAAGGTTATGCAAGACGAGGTTCACGTATTGGAGAATAAGCTTGCGCTACAAGATAACGAAGTACAATCACTCCAAGATGCTTATGATGCCCTTGACGATTATGTATCAGCAGAAGTCAGAGATACGGCAGCAACAAACCTCAATACGGCAGCAAACGAAAGAAACAATATAGCAAACCAACTTAAAGCAGCAAGAGAGAAAGCTGCAACGGCTGCAACCAATGCCAATACCGCATCACAAGGCTTGAATACCGCAGCGACAGCTCGCGATACCGCAACCAAAGGAATATGGGCACAGGTTACTCTCTTATGCGAGAAAGCACAGAGGGCATGGAATGCTTCTATGTTCTCTAGTCCTCTGTTTATGATAGCTGCCACCATCGCAGCAGTAACCTATGCCGTATATAAGCTTGCTACCGCAGAATCAGCACATGAAACGGCAGTAAGGAAATCCAATGAAGCATGGGATGAGTTTGATAGCAAGGTCAAGGAACGTCAGCAGAATATCGAAAGCCTTATCAGAACAATTCAGTCTGAGACAGCTACAGAATACGAGAAGGCAGAAGCTTATCAAAAACTCTCCAACCTCGCACCTCAGCTAACGGAACAATACTCACAAGCTCAACTTGCATCTGCCGATTTTGCTAAGACACAGAAGGAAGTTGCCGAGAGCATGGATGAGTTGAAGTACGATAAGGCTGTAGAGGAAGTTGAGAAGTATCGAAAGAAAGTTGAGGAGCTTCAAATGCAACTCAGAGCAGACGCAGCCAATGGTGGTCAAGGGGGCATCACTATCTCATCACAGATAAACCAAGCCAAAGAAGACCTTGACCAAGCAGAAGAAAAGCTTTCCAACATCATCCAACTTCGAGACCAAGCAGCCGAGAATGCAAAGCCTATCGAAGTCCGCTTGCAAGAAGCACAGGAGAACGAAAGTGTACGTCAAGAAATCTTTGACTTCTATGACGAAGCAATCAATCTGGCTAACGATTGGCAAGCTGCCAACGAAACCATCAACTACGCCACAGGTGAGAGTAGATTGGATGCGTTCATCAATAAGGCTCAGAAAGAGATAGCAGGTCTTCGAGAAGACATCAAGAAGAATCCTGCTGATCTGAATCTCCGCATGCAGGAGTCTGAGAAAACAAAGGTTCTGAACAACCTTTTAGCTATGAAGAGGAATTGGGCGGTCACTGGAGCAACGACAATACCTTTGATTTTTAGGGCTCAATGGAACACCGCCAAACAATCCCTCAACCAAGCCAAAAAAAGAGCACAAGCGTTGACTAACACTGGTTCTACGGAAACCTATCAGCAAGCTTACAACAAGGCGCAGCGCGAATACAATGCAGCCAAGAAGAAGGTTGCTGCTATGGAGAGAAATAAGAGCAAATACACCGCCACTCAGTACGAAACCGCCACCCAAGACTTGAAAGCAGCCAAGGATGCCTACTCTAAGCTAGGTGGTGATGTAAGCGGGAAGGTAGCGAAGGCAGCAGCAACGGCACATAAGACTCGCATCAAGGAAGGAAACAGAGCTATCAAAGTCCAGGAGGAGCTAAACAACCGCTTGAAGGCTTTGCAGCAGAAAAAAACAGATGAAACTATCTCGCTTATGCAGGAAGGCACGGAGAAGAAGCTTGCTCAAATCAAGAACGACTATGCCAAGCGCAAAGCCGAGATTGATAAGCAGGAAGCAGAGTTCAAGAAGAAGAACAAGGAAGCTGGCAAGAAAGTAGCCCTTACCTCTGCTCAGTCCGATGCCCTCAATAAGGCTAGAGACCTCGCTACACAAGAGTACAACAAGAAGCTTGATGAGGTCAACAGGGAAGCCCTCACCTCCATGCGCGACTACTTGAAGGAGTATGGTTCTCTCTATCAGCAGAAGCAAGCCATTGCCGAGGAGTACGAAGAGAAGATTGCCAAGGCTCAGACGGAAGGCGAGAAGAAAACTCTCCAGCAGGAGAAGAAAAAGGCTCTCGCTAACTTCGACTACGAAAGTATCTCCATGGGCATTGACTGGAAGGGTCTGATGAGCGGTGTAGGCAATATGAGCAAGGAAATGCTCAAACCAATGCTTGAAAAGCTAGATGCTTATACCAACACTGACAAATTCCAGCAAGCCGATACTCAGACACAGCAAAAGGTTGTTGACCTCATGCAGGAGATTCGTACTTACCTCGGAACTGATCAGAATGCAACGTGGCAGAACCTCGCTGCGTCCATCACCAGTTTCAATCAGTCTATTCTCGAATATCAGACAGCAGTCAAGAATGAAGAACTATGGAATGCTAAGCTAGCCAATGCCGAGAAGGACTTGAAAAATGGTAACATAACACAGGAGGCTTTCGACAAAATCAAGAAGTCCTCTGACGATGCAAGCCAAGCTGTAGTTGATACCAAGAACAAAATGAACACCTTCGGCATCAAACTCAACTCCGCTACGGAAGCCGTTACGAACTATACTTCGGGTCTCACCGCTGCGCTCAACAAGCTCGGAACATGGAAAGGCAACGAAGGTTTCTCGGAGGTACAATCGGCGGTTGGCAACATAGATGCGTTGAAGGGTGCTCTTGACGAATCACTCTCCACTATGGGCAACGGAGTAGCCAAGACAATGGGTGCGACAATATCGAAAGGTCTAGGAAGCACTCTCGGTTCCATCGGAGACGGAATAACCAATATGATGGGTAGTGCTCTCGGCTCAATCGTAGGAGTGGTGGCACAGATACCGAAACTCATCCTCAATCTCGCAAGTTCCATCAAGAGCTTCGTGACCGGTATTCTTGATTCGTTTACTCAGCTACTTCAATTCGAATGGCTATCAGATTTGGTTGACAGCATACTTGCTTCCGTGGGAAATCTCATTGATGCTATCTTTGACTTGCCCGAAAATCTCTTCAAGGCTATCGAAAGTATCGTTGTCAATGGCATTGGTGGTCTTCTTGATACGGTTTTAGGTCGTGTAGGCAACATTCTCTCCCTCGGAGCACTTTCATCGAAAGGTCCATCAGATTGGTTCACCAACTCGAATGCCGAAAAGGTTCAGAAGACTATTGATAGACTGACGGATAGAAACACCCTCTTGCAGCAATCCATCGAGGATTTGACTGATGCAATGGAAAACTCCTATGGCTCCAAGGCAACCTCATACTACGAGCAAGCCTATAAGAATCAGCAGGAGACCAATCAGAACTACCTCGACATCGCAAAGGCACAGGCAAGCTATCACGCTTCTCACGGCTCATGGAATCGTTATTGGAGCGGTTTCAGTAGTGATGAGATGGATTGGATCAAGAAGAACGTCAAATCAGACTTCAATGGCGACCTCTTCTCCCTCAGCCCAGAAGAAATGAAGCTCCTCCGTGGCAACGTTGCCATCTGGGAGCATATCGAGAACACAGGAAAGGGTAACTATGGTGGACGTCTGACGGAGAAGCTGAATGACTACATAGACCAAGCAGGCAAGCTGGAAGAGTTGTCAGAGCAGTTCAAGGAGAACCTTACTCAGATTTCCTTCAGCGGAATGAGAGATAGTTTCTTGACGGACCTTATGGATATGAAGAAGAATGGTAGCGATATTGTAAAAGATATGGCTAACGATTTTGCTGAAGAGATGCAGAAATCCCTTCTCTCATTCAGTATGGAAGACCTTATCAATGGAGATTTAAAGAAACTCTACGATGATTGGGCAAAGGCTATGAAGGATAAAAACGGAAAGCTAACCAAAGAAGATGTAGATGCATTTTACAAGCGTTACGATGATATAGTCCAGGAGGGCTTGAAGAGACGTGATGATTGGGCGAAGGTGACAGGCTACACTGGTTCCTCATCCTCATCACAGACCGCAACAAGCGGAGGATGGGCATCTATGGGGCAAGATACCGCAGACGAGCTGAATGGTCGCTTCACCGCCCTGCAGATTGCAGGAGAGTCAATCGCTCAGAACATGACTACCACCATATCACAGATGGAGAGTATCGTTACACTCGGAATCTCAACCAATGGCGCAGTATTGGAGATAAGAAACATGATGATTATGACAAACAGCTACCTCGAAGACATCGTGAAGTATTCAAAGCTCACCTATAATGACTTCGGAACAAAGCTGGATGATATGAACAGAAGATTAAAGGATATTTGACCTCTATAGGCTTTTCGCTCGTCAACCCTTACAACTATACTCAACAATAGCAAAAGCGGCTCACAGCGAAGCCTATGAGGTTATTTAATGATTAAATAGTTATGCTTAATGGACAACTTTACATCAATGGCAAGGATGCCTACCTTACGTGGGGCATCTTCCTAGACGAAACCGCCCTCAGTATGCTCATGACCCCTGCACCAAACAAGGAGTTCATCAGCAACAAGTATCGCTCAAAGGACGGAAAGTCGGTTATCAAGCACAATCCTAGATTGGATGAGAGGGAGATAACGCTGCCGTTCAATATGACCGCCAAGGACTCAGATACGTTCATGACGAACTATGCTAGGTTCTGCGAGGAGGTTCTTGCTAAGGGAGAGTTGGTTATCCGCACCCGATTTCAGCCTAATGTATGGTATCGGTGCATCTATCTCTCCTGCACTCAATTCAGTCAGTTCATTCGGGAAATGGCAAAGTTCAGCCTAAAGCTCAACGAGCCAGACCCTAGTGACAGAGGTGAAACAAGTAAATATACAAGCTAATGATTCAGATTAAGAGAAATAACAAGGTATTCTTCACGCTAGAGGACTTCGGTGAGGGTTCTAAGCTGTCATATCAGCTTATGGACCACCACTACATTATCTTGAAGTTCACTACGGCGACTCCTGTCTATTTCGAAATTGGTGATTCCGTGGAGATTCCCGACTTCGGCTACTTTGAGCTTACATCATCATACTTCCCTAAGCACAATGATAGTGATGGCTACGACTACGAAATGCAGATGGATGCCTACTATATGTCTTGGAAGAATAAGCTTTGTAAGTATCGCCCTCAGCACGGAGCCAACGAAACCTCCTTCAAACTCACCACAACAGTAGGCGTACACATGAACGTTATCCTCGGCAACCTAAAGGCGCTAGGGCTTACGTACAATGGCAAGGAGTTCTCCGTGGACTACACTACGTACAACAACAAGGCTTTCGATGTTCAGAAGAGATTCTTGATCGAGTATGGTTCAATCAGTATTCTTGATGCCCTCAACGCCATCTGTTCCGAAGACGCACTCAACTGCGAGTGGTGGATAGATGGTTCTATCATATACCTTGGATATTGCGAAATGGAAGGTCAGACAACATTCGAGCAAGATGTCAATGTTCTGTCTATGTCCTATTCGGAATCTAAGTCAACTTATATCACGAGACTGTACGCATTCGGCTCAGACAGGAATATCCCGAAAGGGTATTTCACTGGTGCCGATGCGGACGTCACCACCGATGGTATCGCTACCGATTACCTCATGCTCCCTAACAAGGAAGTGGATAGTGATGGTTTCTATGCCAAGGATGGTTACCTGGAGAACGTGAATGTCGTGAAGAATGACAAGCAGGCTATCGAAGGTGTCGTGATGTTTGAGGACGAATATCCAAAGGTTGAGAGTGTTGTCAGCGGTATCAAGACCTATGATAGCACTGTTGATAATGACGATGGGACGAAGACTACGCAGACGTTTTGGCAGGTCACGGCTACGGATTCTTTTGCTACAAGCTTTGAAACTAGCTGGATAAAGAGTAACCTCACACTAGGCATCAAGTTCACTAGCGGTGCTCTCATGGGTATGGAGTTCGAAGTCAGTTTCAAGGTTATCGACAAGGTTAACTACTTCGAGATTGTTGCTAATGACACCTACGGAAGAACTCTCCCAGATGGTGTAATGTGTCCGAAGATAGGTGATAAGTTCTTCCTCTACAACTGGGACGCAACCAAAATTACAGATACGGACCTCATCCCTGCAGCTCAGTTGTCTCTGTTCGATAGAGCGAAGCAGTACTATCAGAAGACAATGATCAGCAACTCAAACTTCACCTGCACGATGGATGGCGAAAAGTTCTACAATGATGGAACATACGATTACCATCCTCTCGGTGAGCAAGTAAAGCTGATTAATGATATGTTTGCGCAGGTGGACGCGGATGGCAAGCACTACCGAAACTCTCGTATCATCGGAATGGAGATACCTTTGGATATCCCTTACGACCACCCTCAGTACACTGTAGGAGAAAAGGCTGCAACAAGCCGGTTGGGTAAGTTGGAAGACAAGGTTGATTCCATCAAGGTGAATGGAATGCAGATAGGCGGCACAGGAAGCGGTAATGGTGGTGTCTATGTAATTGGGCTGAATGATTCTACTCCTGCATCTGATAGCAACGTTTATTCTTCTAGACGTTCTAGGATGGAGTTTGTATCTAGGCTGCAGGATAACACAGCCAAGGGTACTATCACTTGGGAGAAGGTGCAGAAGCTTTTAAGTGGATTGCTTGTCGGTAACTCCAATTCCGAGAACGGCGGCTCGTGGACTCTCGATACAGAAGGTCGCTCGCATCTCATCACCGATTACCTGGAGGTGAGAATGAAGGCTATCTTCGAGGAGCTTGTCGTCAAGAAGACATCTACAATCGGCGGTAAGGAGATTCTGTCTCCTGCTGGAGGTGTTGTGGCTCATAAGGTGGAAGAGGTTACTGTGACATATAATAATGTGTCACAGAAGGCTTATCGTTGCTATTTCTTAGCAGAGCAGGAAGGTGATGCCGTAGATAATGATTTCTCCATTAACGACCAAGTGCGCTCGGAATCATTCAATGTTCGCAAGGGCACTTACCATAAGGTGGGTAATCACTTCTATTGGCGATTGGTAATCGGTCGCGATGAAGACCCTGTAGAGCTGGAAGGAAAGAAGTATCATTATATCGACCTCTCCGATACCGATTGCGCTACGGCAAGCGACGTACCTGCTAAAGGTGATGTGTTGTCGCAGTGCGGTAATAGAACCGATGTAGAACGTCAAAACTGCCTTATCTTCTCTGCGGTAGATACCTATTCGCCATCCATCAGCCTCTATCACGGCATCAACAGCTATTCCTTTGCAAACAAGGAGTACGTGGAGTATGGCGTGAACAAGCAGACCAACAAGGCGTTTTTCAATGTCTATGGTGATATGTATGTAGGCGACCGACCTACTAAAGAGAATGGCTATGAGGGTAGTAGCTACATCAAGTATGACAGCGCAGCCAAGCAGGTATCTGTTAAAGGCAAAATCTCAGCCAAATCTACCGTGGATGGCAAGGAACTGTCTCAGTATATTAAGGAGAACTCAGCAAAGGGCTTGACCGAGGAGCAGGTGAACAATCTCATCAAGAACTCGCAGGTTATTACCGACTTGCAGAATCAGGTGGATGGGGCTATCGAGACGTGGTTCTATGAGGGTGTGCCTACACTGACTAATGCGCCAGCAAGCAGTTGGACGACCGATAAGGATAAAGATACCCATCTCGGCGACCTTTACTACGACAACAAGACGGGCAAGGCATACCGCTTTGCCAAGGATGGCAACACCTATAAGTGGACAATCATCACGGACACCGATATTGCCAAAGCCCTCTCTGATGCAAGCAAGGCACAGGAGACCGCAGACGGGAAAATGAAGGTGTTCAGCACTCAACCGAACCCACCATACCAAGTTGGTGACATCTGGGTCAATGCTACATATCCTTCTGACGGCAGTACCTACAAGAATGAGGTATTGCGCTGTCAGACCAATAAAGCGGCTGGTTCTCAGTTCGTCATCGGTGATTGGATCAAGGCATCTAAATACACCGATGATACCGTTGCCAACGCAGCTAAAAAAGCAGCAGAAGAAGCTCAAAAGGCGGCACAGACAGCACAGACGAACATTACGAACCTCGGCAAGACCGTCACCACCAACAAGAAGGCATTCGACAACTACGTCAAGGATGGCTACCTAGAGCCTTCTGAGATTGCGGCTATGGCGCAGGATTCTAAGCGACTTGAAGATGATTTTGCGGCAGCGCAGAAGTCATATAATGAGGTGAAGGATGCAGAGGTACTGAAGGGCACCAAGGAACTCACCGACCTCAATACCGCTTTTGCTACTCTCACGACTGCCAAGAAAGAACTCATCAAGTATCTTTCAGATATTTCTGCGAGATATAATGCGGCTGATACTAACGGCAAGGCTACCATCGTATCTGCTGTCGGAACGAAGTTTACCAACTTCCAGTCCGCATACAGCGCATTTTACGACAAGCTTGGCTTGGCAAACGCCTATATAACTAGCAAGATTTATGTTAACCTCGGTGTAGTTATAGGTGACGTAACCAGCCTTGCTTATTTAAAGAAGGCTCTGATGGATACTCCCGATACTGAGATTAACGGAGGTCTGGTTCTTACATCACTCATCGGTTTGCGAGACACGGACGGAAACACTACGGCAGGTATCAATGGTATAACGGAGAAGTCTGCAAAGGGAGGTGGTGTCGCCGCTTGGTTCGGTGGCGAAATGGTCGATAAGGACTACAACGATGGCTCTAAGACTCCTGCCAACACCATCTTCCGCTTCGATGGCTCGGGCTATGTGGCAGGTGGTGCAATCTGGTGGGGAACTGATGGTAGGGTTCACGCTGACCCTACATCTTTCATCATCAGCGAAAAGAACTTGGGTGCATACCTCACCTTCTTTGAGCCGACTTGGAAGGCAGGAAGTGCAGGAACGAGCGTTGCTGACCTTGTGTCTTTGAAGCCAAACGCTCCATTCACCAAATTGGGTGTTTCGGGCGATGCTACATTCGAGGGCGCAATCTCCTTTCATGGCATCAAGCTCACGTATGATGCAACCAACAAGGCTATCAAAGTGGATGGAAATCTCTATGCCACAGGCGGTATCACAGCATACGGAGCAAGTAGTGTCGCAGGCGGTGGCGGATTGAATGCAAGCGTAATCAGCTATGCGAGAATCTTAGAGGGAAGCTATACAGATGCAGACTTGACTAGTATCCCGAACGCCTATGCTATCAAGGCTCTCAGCAGCCGAATTGACAACATAGCCACAGAACTTGGCGGTCTGAATCTCTCTTGGAATAACATTACGGGTAAACCATCAACGTTCGCACCTAGTGCTCATAAACATAAATGGGTAGATATTACAGATAGAATCACGAAGGTAAGCCAGCTTACCAACGATGCTGGGTATCTGACTGCCCATCAGTCTCTCGCAAGCTATTATACCAAAGCGGAGATTGATGCAAAGGGCTATACTACCAATAAGGGAACTGTTACCTCTGTGTCTCTTACCCTACCTACTGGTCTGGCGTGCGCAACAAAGACTATCACTACAAGCGGAACGTTTGCTGTTACTTTTGCTTCTGGATATTCTATTCCAACAACGACAAAGCAGACTGCTTGGGATGGTGCGGTATCAGCAAAGCATACTCATAGCAATAAGTCTGTATTGGACGGCATTACCTCAGCGAAAGTAACTCATTGGGATAGTGCCTATGATTGGTACGCCCTTATGACTACTGACGAGGAGACTGCGGACGGAATTATCAACAAGTGGAACGAGGTGGTGAGCTTCCTCGCCAATATTGCGCAGACAGACACTTTAAGTGGTATCGTTAATGGAATCAATAAGTCTATATCTGATGAGGTAACTAGAGCGAAAAAGGCAGAAGGGGTGAACGCTTCGGGCATATCCACCAATAAGACGAATATCACTACTTTGCAGGGCTACTTTACAAGCGGTTCAGCGAAAAAGGCTCTCCAGCTCACGAATGCTCGCAAGCTTTGGGGTAACTCGTTTAACGGTACTGCCGATATTAATGGAAGCATCATCGTGCCAAACGGAAAGTATATCTCCATCGGCAACATAAAGATGGAGTATGATGCAACCAACAAGGCGTTGAAGATTACAAACACTACGACTAACGAGGTGGCAAACCTCTATACTAGTGGTGGTGTTTCTGCCTATGGTGTGGGAACATCATCATCCAGTGGCGGTGGTCTCAACGGCTCTGTAAAGGCTTATGCTGATGCTATCAGGCTTACTACGGAAAACCTTTCAGAGATTGCTTCAGCATACTCAGTAGCAAAGCTCTATTCGGAGATTCAGAATGTGGCAAGTGCTGTTCCTAGTATCAGCGTGTCTGTGCCAACTGGCGGCAATGCCCTCACTGGTGCAACCTATGATGCAAGCACTGGTGTAATTACTTTCACGAAGGGTACGTTCCTCACGGCTCATCAGTCTCTCGACGGTTACGTGAATGCGATAGCAGTTAGCGGAAGTGGAAATGCCGTTACTGCCGTTACAAAGAGCGGCAAGACCATCACCTTCACGAAGGGTGCTACATATCTCACCTCGCATCAGAGTTTAAGTAATTATTACACCAAGAGTAGTGTAGATTCTCTTCTTAATGGTAAGTCTGCTACTACTCATACACATAGTGTAAAGATTAACGGTATCACTAAAACCATTGCGGCTAGTGGTGGAGATGCTGTAGATTTGGGAACTTATCTCACAACACATCAAAGTCTCGCAGCTTATGCAACTCAGAATTGGGTAAAAAATGAAGCTACTGCTCATAACGCAGATATGGTAGATAATTATCACGCTAGTGGTTTGTTTACTGGTTTCAGTATTTCTGATGTTGCAAACAAGGTTACTATTAGTATTGGTGGAACTTCTAAAGCACTGAATTTAGTAAGAGCTTTTCCTAGTGGTGTTGGAAACAATTTTAACGATATTGCAACACACGGGAATAGTATGGGTATGTCTAATATTGCAGCACCTTATGCTAGTTCTACTGCTAACTATCAAACGTTGAATGGTTATGTTAATCCTAATGGACAAACTGGTTGGCATCATTATATTAATCTGTCTTATACTGACAGTAATAATACGGCAACTTCTCCTAATATGTGGCAAACTCAGTTTGCTATAAAAGCTGGCACTACTGAAGTTTATGTCCGTTCTAGAGCTGGAGGCAAGATAAGCAATAGTGATGCTTGGGCTGCTCCTTGGGTAAGACTTGCTAGAGTTACTGACAATGTAGCATCTGCATCAAAAGTTGCTAATGCTCTTTCTTGGAGCGGTTACAGTAGTGGTTCTTATAATGGTTCTGCTGCAAAGTCTATTAGTATTCCAAGCAATACTAATCAGCTTACTAATGGAGCAGGGTTCATTACAGCTTCTGCTAGTATTAGCGGTAATGCTGGAAGTGCCACTAAGTTACAGAACTCTAGAACTATAAACGGAACATCGTTTAATGGTACTGCCAACATAGTAACTTCTTATTGGGGAACAACAAGAAAGCTTTGGGGCAATAGCGTGAATGGTAATGCTGATGTAAATGGCAGTATAACTATTGCTAATACTGATGGTGTTTATGTGCAAATTGGTGATGTCAGATTAGTTTATGATAAAGCTAATACTGCCATTAAAGTAGTTAAGTCTGATGGTACAACCGCAGCTAACTTCTATGCTACTGGTGGCATTACCGCCTATGGTGAAGGTAGTGGCTCGTCAGGTGGTGGTGGGTTGAATGGTAGTGTGAAGAGCTATGCAGATGCCTTGAAGCTTGCTAGCGAATCTCTGAGTGAGATTGCTTCTGCCTACTCTATCAAGGCTCTTGATTCTCGTATCTCCAGCTTGGAAGGTGGTAGTGCTACTGCCATCTCTGTCAGTGGCAGCGGTAATGCGGTTACGTCTATTACCAAGAATGGCACTACTATCAGCGTAGTTAAAGGCAGCACGTTCCTCACCAGCCACCAAAGTCTTGATGGTTATATAAATAATATTGTTACAAGTGGAGCTGGTAATGCTATTACAAGTGTTACAAAGAGTGGTAAAACTGTTACATTTACTAAAGGTGCAACGTTCCTGACTAGTCATCAAAGTCTTAGTGCTTATTTGAAGTCTGCGGATGCAGCTAATACTTATAGCAAGCTTGGACATACTCATAGCCAGTATTTAACTTCTCATCAAAGTTTAGCCGGATATGCTACTCAATCTTGGGTAACAAATAAAGGCTACATTACATCAAGCGGTAGTATTACAGGCAACGCTGCGACAGCGACAAATGCAGATAAAGTTGATGGTTATCACGCATCTAGTCTGTTTAGAGATTTAGGATGGTGGGGTTCTAGTGAAACTCATAACGCTAATGATATAGAAGGCAATGGTTCTGTGTTCGCATATTCTACACATTCTAATGTTCCAACAACTGGAGTACTTACTACATTTAGTGGAGGAAATGATGCTTATAATTGGCAAATGATTAAAACATATACTTCGAGGGGGTTATATGTTAGGTATCGTAATGGAGATAATAGCACTTGGTCAGATTGGATACGTTTACTTGATGAAAATGACTTGACATGGAGTAGTATTTCAAATAGACCTACAAAGGTTAGTCAATTTTCAAACGATAGTAACTATGCTACCCAATCTTGGGTAAATAACAAAGGTTATATAACTTCTAGTGGAAGTATTAGTGGTAATGCTGCTACAGCAACAAATGCTGATAAAGTAGATGGTGTTCACGTTACTTGGAGTGGTTCGTTAACATCTACATCACATTTGGTCGCTTGGGAAGCTGATGGTTCTGCTCTTAGAGATATTTCACCATCATCTATAAAACTATCTCAGTTCACAGATGACATACTCAGCGGAAAGTATCTATCATTGAATGGTGGAGCGATGAAAGCTAATTCGAGAATATCAGCTAGTGGTGGTGCTTTATATCTAGGTAATGCTGATAATAAAACTTGGCTTTATCTACAAGATGCAGCTTCTCAATTAGGTGCAACTTATTGGCTTATAAAAGCTAACGGAACGGCGAGGTTTAAGCAAATTTATATTGCTGCAAAAGATAAAAACTTTAATGAAGATACTAATGTAATAGAGTGTTTTGATGCAACACTGTGTTTAAATTGGTATTCTAGTAGAGATATAAATATGTGCTATGGAGGAGGGATTGTAAAGATTGGAACTGGTATAGAAGATGGCAAATTGAACGTAGGTGGCAATATCCTCGCCACTGGTGGTATCACCGCCTACTCATCCTCAGATATCCGCTTGAAGCAGGACTTACGCAAACTGGACTATCTAAGCATCATCAAGGCGATGGGTGGAACGTTCGGCTTTGCTTGGAAAAAGGACAATACAAGGTCTATCGGCTGGATTGCTCAGCACGTCTTGTGCAACCCTCACTTAAAGGACATCGTGGAGACAGACGAGAATGGCTACTACAAAATCAATTACTGGTCTCCGAAGCTGATTGCAACGGCATTCGGTGCTATCGAGCAGGTGGGCGATGAGGTCAGCAGGTTGAAGGCTCGAGTGGTCTTCCTCGAATCCGAGGTTCAGCGATTGAGTGGGAAGCAGGACGGCAATAACAAGAAGAGATTAGATAACAAGAATATTAATTTATTAAATTAGTTAAGAAAATGGAGAATTTAAAAATTAACAAGAAGAGTGAACAGACAACCGCCACTTACACTAAGGGCGGCTATCGAGTAGAAATCACCTACAATGTTGACAAGACGGGTGGCAACATCGACAGCATCAACATGAGTATCTACGCAGATACCAATGGTAACTATCTCGGCAATGCCAACGCAAGCTCCAACGGCAGCGAGCTGACCTACAACATCAGCGGCATCCCTCAGAGCAAGCTCAGTGAGGTGTCAGCATTGATAGCGGAGGTTGATTCCGCTATCGCCTCTAATATGGCTAGCGAGGCAGCAGAGTAAGTATCGTGAGTATTAACGCAGGGTGGCTCTTATAGAGCTGCCTTGCCTAGTGTTTTAAGTTTTAAATTGAGATAAAATGGGAGCAAAAAATCTAGTTGGGCAAAAGTTTGGAAGACTCACCGTAATTCGCAGATATGAGTATAATCTTGTTCAAGGACATTCTTCTAGAGCTCAATGGGTATGTGTATGTGATTGTGGTAAAGAACATATCACTACAACCAGTAGTTTGACGAGAGGTTGTACCGCTAGTTGTGGTTGCTTAAAGCAAGATATAGCACACGCTCAGAAAGCAAATCTAAAACACGGATATTGTACAGACGCAAACAGACATCCTTTATATAACATTTGGAAAGAAATAAAACAGAGATGTTTTAATCCAAATCATAAGGAATACAAGTATTATGGTGGAAGGGGTATCACTATCTGCGAAGAGTGGAAAGATAACCCGAAAGCTTTTATAGAATGGGGATTATCTCATGGTTACAAAAAAGGATTGTCTATTGATAGAATTGATAACGATGGAAACTACGAACCATCTAACTGTCAATTTCTAACACGCTCCCAAAATACAAAGAAAGAGAAAGGTAGGATATTGGTGGTGTGTGGTATCTCTCACGATTGTTCTGACTGGAGCAGAATCTTAGGGCATAGACATTCTTATATAAATAGGATTCTTCACAGAAAAGGATATGACTATACTATTAATTTAATAAAAGAAAGGGCTAATTTATGATAAACAATGGAAAGATAACGGCTCCCGTCAGCGTTGATGACGTAAAATCTGTTCTCGGAGAATCCAGCAACGACCTTGCCACGCTGTGCAAGTCCGCCAAGATAAATATGTGGGCGAAGTATAAGCCCGTTGACTCAGACAACGCTTTCCTTGATATCAATACTGGGTGGAAGGGTAAGAGGAATGACTGCAACATCAATTATCCTAAAGCAACAAGTGTATATGACATAAAGGGCTATTATTCGCAAGCGGACAACGGCTTCACCCATAGGACGACATCTGCACCTTACAGACTGGGAGATTTTCGTGGGTATAATCATAACGCAAGAAGTGAATACCTAGGAATTGGCACGACAAGCCCATCAGCGGAAGATGCCGTAAGTATTAGCGCAGCATATAATCTGCAAAGTGTCGATTCTGACTGGATAAGCATGAAAGACTTGTTGAATGATGGTAACATAACCTATCACTTTGGTGTGTTGCTCTATAACGACAATGGCGACAAGCTACAGTATATGAGAACATCAGATACGAACACCGTTAAGTTTACAAAGATCAACGCAGGCACATACACAGTCTATCCATTTATGAGCAGCGTGGCTTATACAAGCAGTGATTTTCCTCAGTTACAACAGGGTTCGTATATCCCTATACCAGTATTACAGCCAATCACTCTTGTGGTGAAAACCAGAACAGACATTAATGCTAGCAAGGTCACACTAAGACAAAGTGGTCTTGGAAGCGCAACGATTAAGAATGTTGATAGTGTGTCTCATGTTGTGTCATTGCAACTACGTTTTTCTTCGAGCAAGGAAAATAGTAGTATGCAGGTTGGTGAATCTATTCTTATGAGCAATACAACACTGGCTGGCGGTGCTAGTGAAACCGTTCTTTTCAAAAGCAAAATGCAGAGTGGAAAAGCTTATGCTTTATGGCTGTATGTGGACTATGTTTTGACTACTAAGCAAGCGGTATTTAGCCAAGGAATCATTGATTAAGAATAATATTTGATTTTCTTGCCAGTTTGGGATATGTTTATTATCTTTGTAACGGAAATAGAAAGGTATTCTGTATAGCAAGTTAATTGGAGAAAATATTTAGTTTAAACATATAAATAAAGAAACAATTATGAAGAAGATTAAGACAATCGAGGCTGTAGCAGCCTACAAGACATTGAAGGCATTGAAGACATCATCCATGGGCGATGATGCCGCTATGCGAGTGTGGAAGAATATGAAGGCTCTGCGCCACGTAGCAGACACCTACGACAAGGACGTGGAGGAAGCGCAGGAGAGCTTGAAGGACGATAAGTTCGAGGAGATGCAGCGCAAGCTCCAGGAGTGCCAGCAGTTGGAACAGAAGCACGCCGATGAGGGCTACGAATATTCCAAGGACGATTCAGCCAAGTTTGCGGAGGTTAATGAGTACTTCTTCAATCAGAAGCAGAAGACCGAGAAGTACTTCAAGGAACTTGCCGACAAGGAGGTAGAGGTAGCCATCGAGGAGGTAGATGAGAAGGAGCTTTTCAAGGCTGCTAAGGATTGCGGTTTGAAGTTCGCCGACATGGAGAACCTGGAAGTGGTGATAGGATAAACACTGATAAGTAGATATAGAAATAGCGTTAGAATTGAGTGCAGAAGCCGTTCTAACGCTATTTTTGTGACTTGTTACTTTCAGATTGTTACTTTTTATGAAGTTTAACACAAAAACCAACTGAAAACCAATCTATTTTGTTAGAAAATGCGTACATTTGCGGCATCAATCATTTAAATCAACTAAAATATAATAGCTTATGACTAAAGAGGAAGAAGATGAAGTCCATCGGTTAGTTCAATCAGTCGGTGTTGTACAGTTGTCAAGAGTAATGTTTAAGGGTATGGACGTTAGCGAAATGATTAACATCATTATCCTTGCAGGTAGAGGCTACAGCGTGAAGCTACTCACTTGGTTTAAGTATTATTGTGAAGTGATGCCTCTGTTTATCATGCTTTTTCATATTGCATGTATGGTAACATTTGCGTCTCATGAAAAAGAAATGTGCGTATGGTTTAAGGAGAATTGGGTATCGGCAGCATTTATCTATTTTTCCGTTTACATCCATCCGCTTGTGCTTATACTTGCGAGCAGATTCTTTTGGCTCTGCTACAGATGGCGTATTCCGATGATTATCTACCTATTTGGGATAAATGCTATTCATATCGTATACTGGAATGTTTTCACCACCAACGAAATGGTGGAAGCTAATGTTGTAATACTTGTAATGACCATTATATTTTATGTATATGGTTTTGCCGATAAGTATTTCTCAGGCAAGGGCTGTCAAAGTTTAATCTCTAGATTATAATGATATGGGAAAGTTATTTGGTTATCACACCTTGGGAGTGTTATTAAAATCGTTATCGGATTCTTGTTTTCGAGCAGACGAGCAAGAGAAGAGAGGGGAGAAGGTAACTGCTTGCGGAATGAGTAGCGATGAGATAGAAGACCTTTGTGAGAACTATCTGCCGTATGCTCTCAACCCGATGCTGAGCACCGAGGAAGTCAAGGAGAAACTGCACGTTTCTGATGCTACACTTAACAGGATGGTGGCTAGGGGCGATTTGCCCAATGGCATGTGCAAGAAGCGTGGGCACACTAGGTATTGGAAGAAGTGGGATATTCTTCACTTCATTAAGAGTAAGAGAGGTAAGTGATTACTTCTCTTTTTTTTGTTTCAGTTTGCGTGAGTGACTGTTGCAATTTTTGCAACAGTCACTCTGACTTCCCAGATTTCGTGGATTTAAAAATACAATATTTCGAGGAAATTATATACAATTATATACAATATTTCGAGGAAATTATATATATGCGTTTATATGAAGGAATAAAGTTTTGCACTTTTTCGGGAAATCTATTTGATGATTAAATATTTTATTGTATATTTGCAGCGTTATTGTTTAATCATCAAATAGTTATCTTATGGCAGATAGAATTAAAGATATTGTTGTAGGCGTAGTTCTTGCTATCCTCGCCTATCTTAAACCGATTGAAGGCGAATTGTCTTCGCTTATGATCGTCTTCGTGTTGAACTTTATATTTGGCTACCTCAGTGGTATGATAGCCAAAGGGGAGAACTTCGAGTTAAAGAAAGCAGTTGTGTGCATCGGTCACGCTACCGTGTTCTTCGTCCTTTGTGCAGCAGTATATGCAATCGGGCGATTCAAAGGACAGATGGAAGGTTCCGTTCAATGCGTTTCCTTTATCTCGTACCTAGTATTGTGGTTCTATGGATGCAATATTCTTAAGAACTTGAAACAGATATTCAAGAAGGATACCCCACCTTGGTACGTAGTGAGTTTCCTCTATTATCTCATGCGTTTCAAGTTTATCGAGAAGATTCCATATTTGTCGGACTATCTAAATTATGCAGAAAAGGAGGAAAAGATATGATGTTGTTAGCGATTATAATGGTGGCAACTATTATGGGAGCAATTCTCGCATTTGGCTATCTGATTCAAGGTAATGATTATAATAAGGAGGAGGAGTAAGTATGGCAGATTCAAAAAAACTCGTTCCGTTTATCCTCAGTTGGGAAACGGACAAATATACAAATAACAAGCATGACAGGGGTGGCGCTACAAAATACGGCATCACCCTTGCAACCTGGAGAAGGGTCGGCTATGATAAGAACGGTGACGGAGTTCTGAATGAGGAAGATATAAAGCTCCTCACTAAGGACGATTTTCATCGGGTTTTCAAGCAGAACTACTGGAATGCCTGCAAAGCAGACAAAATCCGAGATCAGAGTGTAGCCAATATGCTGGTTGACTTTGCCTATAATAGTGGAGTCAGCAGGGCGGTAACTTATCTCCAGTTAACATTAGGCATCACGGCGGATGGCATCATTGGTAATAAGACATTGTTCGCCATCAATAAATCTAATGGTGAGAGGCTTTTTGAGAGATTCAAAAAAACAAGAGAAGATTATCTTAAGAGCATTGCTAAAGGTACACAGAAAGACTTCCTTGACGGCTGGTTGCGAAGATTAAGCTATATCACATACGGACACTTAAAATTGAATGAATGATGAAATGGCACGACTACAACTTTTGGAAAGCGATTGTAAGCATAACGCTTGCAATGTATGTTTCGCTGCTCATTATCGGCTGCGGAACTCCGAAGACAGTGACAAAACAGACGTATTTAAAAGACAAGCTGAATGAAAGAAAGTTCGATTCTCTCTTCACTACTCGTATGGCATACACCTTCGATCAGTGGCTTCATTATCAGAAGCGCGAGAGCGAAAGAAGCACGAAAGATAGCAGCTATATTAAGGATAGCACAGCGATAAGGCTCGATGCGCAAGGTAACAAAATTGGCGAAGATAGATTCCACTATGAGAGCCATGTGCGAACAGATAAGGAGGTTCAGAAGCTACTGGACAGCATCAGTCATTATAGGTCACTGAAGGATAGCGTTGCTATTTATCGTCATAGACTTGATTCGCTATCGAGTATCAAGCTTTCAAGCGATAGTACTACAAAGGTGATAGAAAAGCCACTTACGGCGGCTCAGAAGATTTATATTCAGATAGGGCAGGTATTCTGCTTTTGTTTAGTTATCATTGTAATATACCTATTATATTGTGTAAAAAGAAAAGGTTCTTAGTTAGAAAGTTTTTTGTTAGTAAGTTTTTAGGTTAGGTGTTTGATTGTATTCGGATAACTTGGCGGCTACTCGTGATGAGTAGTCGCCTTTTTTGTTTGCAAAGTAAATTCTATCGTTCTAAGAGGATAAAAAATGATACTACCTACTATCACCATAAACCACTGATTTAGAGCAACTAACGAAAACTATGATAGTCTTATAGCTTATTTCAAAACAATTTTCTAACTTTGCACACGTAACGTTACAAAAAGTGTTAGTTAAATATTAAGGTTAAATTAAAAATTCGGGATATGGAAAGTAAAACTTACGTGTTCAATCCAGAGAGCGGCACAAGCGGCACAGGCTCTAATGGAATCTTGGCTATGCTTCCTGCACTCATGCAGAAGCAAGGCGTTGACCCTGGTCTTATTGCACTCTTGAACAACCGCGGAAACGGAAATGGTTGGGGTGACGACATCTTTGCAATCCTTCTGTTGTTCATCCTTATGGGCAATAATGGTATGGGACTCTTCGGAGGTAATCGCTGCATGGGTTCTAACGGACAGGGTGGTGTTGTGCCAATGCTTAACAATGATGCCAATACTGCCGTTATCATGCAGGCAGTTCAGCGCAATGGCTTTGATGTTCAGAGCTTGGCTACAGCCCTCAACACATCAAGTGACGCAGTTATGGCTGCAATCAATGGCTTAGGTCAGCAGATTTGCAACCTCGGCAATCAGATGGGCATGAATGCTAATCAGATTTTGACTGCTATCATGCAGGGCAATAATGCCATCGCTACCCAGTTGGCAGAATGCTGCTGCAAGACCAATAACGCCATAACTGCAATGGATGGCAACCTCAAGCTGTCTATCTGTCAGCAGACTCACGCCATCAATGATACGGCAAACGCCAACGCTTTGATGCTCCGTGACAAGGCAGATGCTAACAATCAGTCTGTCTTGGCTAAGTTGGATCAGATGCAGACACAGGCAATGCAGGATAAGCTCGATGCTTTGAGAGAGAAGAACAGTGCCCTGCTTGCTCAGATTTCCAACGAGCATCAGACACAGGCTTTGCAGGCTTATCAGGCACAGGTCATCACACCAGTAAATGCAGCTTTGGCTGCGCTGCAGGCAGAGGTGGCTGGTATCAAGTGCAAGTTGCCTAATACTATCAGTGTTCAGTACCCTCAGTACGGAGTATTCAACAAGGACGTTTATACTGCTGCCGCCATGGGAGCTTATGCAGGTGATGTAGCGGCTTCTCGTTCAACTGTAGGATGCGGTTGTTAGGAAAGGAGGTAACTATGTTCCCTTTATATCCATTCAATCCATTTATTCCAATCGGTCAGAGAAACCAAATCAAACTTATTGATGTAGGCGGTATCTATGAGCTGAAGACGAATGCCCAGCAGGTTACAGATGCTAGTGTAGATTATGGTATCAATCCTTGCTACTACAATGCTTTGCCTTGCGAGTGCATCGTGCTCTTGAAGATACATCAAGGAGTTGCCGCGGAAAGTGCAGCACTTCCTGTCACAATCGTAACTCCAAATAGTGGTTCGACCACTATTAACGGAACCGCCAACACTAGCGGAACTACTTCCGGCACAACAAAGGTGCCAGTTGTTGATCATGTGGGAAAGGCAGTGACGGGAGCTAACGTTTCTGAAACTACGGAGGCTTTGGCATACATCAACAAGAAGAGCGGTATTATCCGACTGCTTGGGTTTCAGCAGCCTACAGGCGGCTAACAGAGTATTAACTATGGGACAGATTGAAAAGTCTGTCCCACTAAAAGAGAAAGAAAATGTTTCAAGGACTAAGACAGTCTTCTCTCTTCTACATCTTAGACAAGGGAGGAGAAAAGCCGACTCTAAAAATCGGTCAAGTAATATCGGTAAGCAATCCTCAGCAGAAATATCCTAGCTATATGCCAGGACAGACTCCGACATTGGAGACGACCGTTGATGTTAAGGTACAAGTAGAAGACCAGCAGGTCAATTTCGAAAAGCTGCCATCTACGGCACAGATAGTGAACTTCGGCAATGAAGGTGTTGTTGTCAGTGACAGCAGAGAAGCTATGTGCGCCGAGATTGATGCTATGTTGCGACATTCCAAGGGAGTCGTGGAAAGTGTAGATTACCACAATGGAGTCATAAGCTCCTGCGAGGAAATGCTCACTAGAATCAACCCGCAGATTGCCAAGGAGAAGCAACAGGAGCAGGACATCAACAACCTCAAAACAGAGGTTAGCGGCATGAAGGGTACGCTATCCAATATTGAATCCATGCTGTCTAAGGCTTTGAGCGGTAACAATTTTAAAAAGTAATTGCTATGGGATATATGGTAGAAATTACGGAAAACAAGTTCGATGAGCTTGTTGACAACTGCGAGGAAATGGTTCGAGCAGGTGGCAAGGTTATGAAGTGCTTGGATAGTTTGAAGCGCGAGCGTATGGGAAACCGTATGCCGATGCCAGACTATCGTGACAAGTGGGACGATGAAGATTGGCGCGACGAAGACCGCTATGGAGAGCGACGCTACTATGGTCGCCGTGGCGGCGGACGTTACTAATGTTTAATTCGGTGGTGGGGATTTCTCCCTGCCACCCTTAAAAGAAAAAGCTATGGGAAAATGTAGAATGCCTTTGGATGCTTACGATATGAAGCCAGAAGGAATGATAGCATATCTGAGATATAACGGCTGGCACTTCAACAAGAAAGCTTGCGAGTGGGCAGTTGCTCAGATGAGAAAATACAACCCAGTCACCAAAAAGGATGAGGAGGTTGAATACATGGATAAGGATAAGGTTGAGTCCATCCTTACCAAGCAGGGAGTGACGCTTGAAAATAATGTAGGCTATGATCATGTCTATGTGGCAAACATGGTTAAGGCTGATTTCTATAAGTCTTCCATCGAGGACGAAGCTCACATGGCTTTGTTCGTGAAAGATATGGTTGATGATGCCGACCAGAAGGATGGCTTCATCTTTAACAGATTCTATGCCGATTGTAACCATAATGGCATCGGCATTCCATGGGATGATATTTTATGATAAGTCAAGAGATATATCTAGAGAAGTATGATTGGAGGATTCTTGTGTTCTACGGTTTAAAAGCAGCAGATACCGAAGAGGTATGCAACTCCCTTGTGCAGATAGGCTGCACAGAAAAGGCGGTCGAAAGCGCAAGGGAGCATTGCTTGCGTGGAATGCCTAACACAGGTCTCACCTACTCCAACCTTGCAGATAGAAAGAGCGTGGTTGCTATTAGTAGGACCACATCGGAATATGAGTTCGTGAACACTGTCACACACGAAATGCTCCACGTTGTCACTCATATCTGCGAATCACTAGGTATAGACTTGAAAGACGAAGAGCCTTGCTACATGATGGGGTGGCTCTGCCAGGCAGTTAGTAGGATATTCATTTAAAACTTAAAAATATGACGGACATTAAATTAATGGTGGATGCTGCAAAGCAGCTTAACCAGACTTGGAATGAATGCAGTAAAAATGCTGAGGAAGAAAATTCACCAGAAGTGTATAACGCTATGTGTGAGGTTGATGAAGCAGTTATTAATCTCGTAGAAAAAATCAGCCTTTGCTTAAAGGAAAAAGCTATCGTGGAGATGTATGGTGTTTCTGAATTATCAAAAACACATAAAGCTATCATAAAGAGAAACGATGTATAGAATAATCTATATAAAATAAATTTACTAAGCTTCAATGATGTTATATAAACAACTGATTGACAATAAGTTGCAAAATTTATCATAGTTAACACCATTGAAGTTTAGTTAAGTTAATCAAAAGTTAAATATTTAATCTAAGCCTTTCTAAGCCCCTATTTTTTCTTCTTCATATATCTATACCAATTTTTCAAATTAGCCCAACAAGCTAGAAATCAACTATTTAGAATAAATCTAGATTATTTTGTAATTATTTTTTTGTGTTCAGAATATAATCTATGACTTTCCTATTTGCATCATCAATCTTTTGCTGATTGAAATTGATGTAAACCTGTGTTACTTTGGCACCTGTGGAGAAAGAATGTCCTAGGGCATGGCTTATCACATCAACGGGTATATCGAGTTCGCTAGCAATTGTTGCCCAAGTATGACGAGCCCAGTAAGATGTTAGATTTCCAAAACCTTCAATGCTCTGTAATATCTTTCCCCATGATGCGGTAAACGTGTGGACAGTAGCGTATTGATCGAGAATGCAGAGCAGATGCTTTTTTCCTCTATATTTATCTATGATGGCTAATGCTTCGGGCTCAACCTTGATGCTATATAGCTTCTGCGTCTTTTGCCGTTTATAGTGTATATAGCCATCTTGCCCTATCTCTGTTAGGTTGCAAAGGTCAGCTACATTGATACCTATAAGAAACAAGGATAGCTTGAACATATCGACAGCCATAGTTTGCTTCTCATTCCCATGGAAAGAAAATAATCGGCGTAATTCGTCAATAGTCAGAGAACGCTTAATTGTAGGCTCAGACTTAATCTTGAATACACGAAAAGGATAAGACATAGTTATCTCATTCGCCATGGCATCACGGAATACAGCTCTGATATTGCGAAAATGAATACTCCTTCCATTTACAGACGGAGAAGATTGAAGAAGAAACGCATCAAAACCACTAAGCCAATCCTTAGTAATATCCTCGAAGGTTTTCGTCTTAATCTTAGCATCATACTCAGCCATACGTTTTGCAGTTACTAGATAAATCTCCTTCGTTCTCTTTGCGGTGCGCGATTCTGCATAAGACAGGAAACGACTATAGAAGCTATTTGCGATTGCTGCGGTTGGTTCCATGATTTCGACAACCTTGTTTTTTATTTGTGTAGCCGTTAATTTGGTTAGTTCACCTTTCTTCAATAATTCGAGGACAATGTTTGATACTGTACTTTTTTGGGTATCAATATAGCTCTGCAGGGTTGCTTTGTCAGGTCTATTTTTGATACGTTCCTTACTAGGGTCCCACTGAGTTGGAAGTATCTTCACTCCAAGATTGATGTATGCAGAAGAACCCTGTTTGTTAATACCGATTTTAAGAGGGGCTTCATCACCTCTCTTAGAACTACGCTTATCTAAGTATATGTGAATTGTTACTGCCATATCTCTTCTTTTTAATGTTGCGGTTTATTTGCGGTTTTTGCGGTTAATCTGCGGTTGATTTTACCCAACTTTACCCAAAAGTATGAAAATGTATCAAAAATCACTTTTGGCAAATCCCCTTAAAATAAAGGAGTTTAGCGGAAAGAGGGGGATTCGAACCCCCGATTCCCTTTAGGGGAATACACGCTTTCCAGGCGTGCCTCTTCAGCCACTCGAGCACCTTTCCAGTTTCGAAGTACAAAATTATCACTTTTTATTCGAAAATCCACATATTCGTTTGCTTTTTACATTTCTTTAACTAGAGAACGTATAAAACAAGCGCCCTGAAAGGACAAAAGCTGAATAAATGGAAGCTTTTGCCCTTTCAGGGCGACTTGTTGGTTGCATATTTAACCCAGGGTGTTGCCCTGGGCTAGGAGCTTCTGCCCTTTCCCTTCGGCCGGTGACCGTTGGTTCAGGGCGTATGGCGTCTCCAAGAGTACAAGCCCGCTAGGCGTCCCGGCAGAATTATAAATCCGGCGAGACACCTAGCGGACTTCCCCACTTACAAAAGTTCTGTCCTTTACTTTTCAGGAATAATCTCGAAGATTTCGGCTGAACCATCCAGCTGAAGCTTGGCAGCCTTCTTCACCAATTCTATCTTGCAGAATGACTGGTCGATGTTGGTGGTTGCCAAAACCTTGCCCTTGGCATTCAGCTGACGGCAAACCAATGATTTGCCTGGAGCCAACTTCAACAGCAGGGTGTAACCCTTTACATTCTTTTCTACACCCATGGTAAGGGTGCCCTCGTTGGTGAATGAGGTGCAAGGGTTCTCATCGAAACCATACATCGCTGCCTGCAGATTGCCTGCCTCAACAGGGAAGCTCAAACGATCTGGAGTAGTTGGGTTCACCTCGAAGGTACGGACTGCAGCCCAGTTGCGCTTGTCTGACTTCAACTTCTTGATGCGGATATAACGAGCCTCAACAGGAGAATCGGTCTTCCAGTTGATGACATACTGCTTCTTCAACTCACCGGTCAGCGCCTTCCACTCCTTCTTGTCAAGAGAATACTCCAGTACTGTATTGTCGAAGTAATCCACATCATCTACAGAGTTACGGCCCTGAAGGATTCTTACCTCAGAAACAGAACGTACACAACCTAAGTCAGCACCAATCCAATCGCCAGTGTTCTGACCATTACCTGATGTATAATAGGTAGTAGAATCATTGTCAAACATTGCCTTGCTCTGGGTAGTTCTCAAGGTGGCGTAAGTACCGATACCCTTATAGAAAGCAGGCACCTTGCCAGTCAACTTCTTGAAGAAGCCAGAAGCCATATCATCCATAGACTGCTCATAGAATGGCTGCAATACCATGGTTCCAGACTTATGCTTCTCGTAAGCAGCCACATCTTCCTTGCTCATACGGTTGTTTACATAGCCATCCCAGAATGCCTGGTCATTACCAGCCTTGTACTCCTTGATGAGCTGCATGGTCTTCAGACCACGGTTACCCAATTTGCCAAACTCTGTGAGCCATGGGCGGAGTTCCTTCATCAGCAAGGCATTCTTGCAGTTTGCCTCCATCTGAGCAGGTGCGTTCTTCACCTTTTCAAATTCCTTCTGCAAAGCATTGAACTCAGCATCTGTAAAGTTGTCGATGCGGAAGCTCTTGGTTTCCCATGATTCGATACGGCGATAACCGGTTTCTGTATCGCATGAGTGCATGGCGAATGTACGATAAGCATCGTGTGCCTCTGGAGTGAGATCTACCAGACCACGCTCCCAGTTGTCGAGTGGATTATAGTTGGCGATATTCCATGCATAGTCAGCTACACCGTAGAGAGCCAGCTTGGAAGCTTCACCATGCTCCATTGGGTTGCTCACGAAACCGCAGAGATCCTTGTTGGTCAGGTCGGTCTGCAAACCGTAGGTAGGACCCTGCATGATGATATGGCGTGCATAATCAGTAACTGGGAAGTTCCACCAGTAATAAGCAGGGCGCTTGATACGGGAGTTCACCCAGTCGAGCGTCTCGCGGGTCAAGTCACTACATACCACATCACCCGTCCAGAATACATTGATAGATGGATCGAGGGTGTTACCGAAGATAGCCAAAGAACCGGTTGGTTTTGGATTCGCCCAGAGACGGGTATAATCGGTAGGACACATCACGAGCGGTGTAACATCGCCCTTAGCCTTCACAAACTCCTTAGCCAGGCGGTTCAAGAGTTCAGACTGCTTCACTGGGTTGGCACCCTCGCCGGAAATATCATCAAAGAAGATAGCGAAAGAACGTACACCGAGGTCGTACATCAAGTCAAGCTTGTGAACCAGGTTCTGATAGTCTTCCTCGTTCCACTTGATATCCTGTCCAGGATGGATGGCCCATACGAAATCTACACGGTTGCGACGGCAAGCCTGTACGAGTTCGCTGATGTTCTTAGCCTCTTTCTCAGGATAAGGCAAGCGCCAGTTAGGGCAGCTGTGATAAGGATCATCCTTTGGACCATAGAGATAGGTGTTCATCTTGTTCTTTCCATAATAATCGATGAGGGAAAGACGCACCTGATGAGACCAAGGCTCACCATAGAAGCCTTCTACCACACCACGGTTTGGGAGATCTGGGTAGTCGTTGCAAGTGGTATAAGGCATCTGGCCCTTTGCCATCTCGCTGTTTACAATCTGGCGCAAGGTCTGCAAGCCATAGAAAGCACCACGCTCATCGTATCCCACAATCTGGATACCTTTGGCATCAGCCTTCAGGCTGTAAGCACCCGATACAGGCTTCACGCCAGCCTTAGCAGCAAGCTTCTCACCGAAATCGATGGTCAGGCGAATGCCCTTGGCGTTAGCGGTCAGGAACTTCACATCATCCGCAAACTTACCTTTCTTGTCAATCACCTTGACACCCTTCTGCAGGTCGAGTCGGTTAGCAGCATCCACATTCAGAAGATGTGGTGTAGGACTCACGATGAGTCCGTGATGATCCAGTTTCTTACCAGGAATCATGTGCACGTCCTGCTTTTCAGAACGCTGGCCGCTCAGGTCTTGTGCCTGAGTGCCCTGTGCAAATGCTGCCATCAACATAGCAGCCAAAATCACTTTTCTAGTCATAATGAATCGTTTGGTTTTAATATTAAGCTTATAATTTTTATTATTTCATAGGGGAAAGACGCTTTCCTGATTTAATTCAGCTGAAAGACGCTTTCTACATTCTTATTCGTCTGTTCTGCGAATTCCTCCTCACTCACTCCGTAGGCTTTTGCCAGAGTCTTGAGCACTTCTATCACGAAGGCGCTTTCATTGCGCTTGCCACGATAAGGCACGGGAGCCATATAAGGACTGTCGGTCTCCAGGATGATGCGATTCATCGGAACCGCAGCCGGAAGATCTTCTCTGAGATGACTGCTCTTGAAAGTAGAAACACCGCCGATACCCAGCACGAAGTTATCGAAAGAGAGAAGCTCTTCAGCCTCCTTCTGATTGCCCGTGAAGCAGTGGAACACGCCGCCAGGCAGGTCTTTCTGATACTGACGGAGCAAGTGCACCATCTCATTCTGTGCCTTGCGGCAATGAATCATCAGGGGAAGACGGGTTTCTACCGACCATTTCACCTGTTCCTCGAATGCCTCCAGCTGCTCGTGCTCAAACTCACGACTCCAGTAGTAATCCAGTCCGATTTCGCCAATGGCTATGAAATCGGAAATCTGCATCTTCCTGAGTTCAGCCAGCTGATCCTTCCAGTCAGCCTTCACCTCTTCAGGATGCAAACCGATCATGGGATAGGCATAACCCGGATATTCCCGACTCAATGCCAGCACTGCGTGCGTGGTCTTCACGTCGATGGCAGGCAAGAACACCTTGCCTACCCCCGCTTCCCTGGCACGAGCGAAAGCTTCCGCTCTATCCTCATCAAACTCTTCTGCATCAAGATGAGTATGCGTATCTATTACTTTGAACATTGAACTGTCAACTTTGAACTTTGAACTTGATGATTAGTACTGGCGCTTCATCATTTTCTGTGCATACTTCGCCAACTCTTCCTTGCGCTCGGCAGGCACATTCACAGCATCAAGATACTTCTTGCTCTGCTCGAAGTAATAGGCAATCTTATCCTGTGCCATCTTGTCGATACCGATCTCGTTATAGAGACGGGTAACAGCAGCCACCTTCTCATTGCGGTCGAATTCCTTGGCATCCACCCATTTCTGGAGTTCAGCACGCTGGGCATCGTTGGCATGGTTGAAGGCATTGATGAGCATGAAAGTCTTCTTGTTGGAAGTGATATCACCACCAATAGCCTTACCAAACACCTTGGAATCACCATATACATCGAGGAAATCATCCTGCAGCTGGAAAGCCAAGCCGATCTGCTCGCCAAACTTATAGAGATTGTCAGCATCCTCAGCAGAAGCATCAGCCAGGATGGCACCAATCTTCAGGGCACAAGCCAGAAGCACACTGGTCTTGAGGCGAATCATCTCGATATACTCCTCTTCCTTCACATCATTGCGGTTCTCAAACTCCATATCATACTGCTGTCCCTCTCCAATCTCAAGGGCAGTAGTAGTAAAGAGCTTCATCACCTTGGCAAGATGTTGATCGTCGCACTGTGCCATTCTCTCGTAAGCCAACACCAACATACTGTCACCGGAGAGGATAGCAGTATTGGCATCCCACTTCTTGTGTACAGTCTCATGACCACGACGGAGGTCAGCATTATCCATCAGGTCGTCGTGCAAGAGCGTATAGTTGTGATAAGTCTCAAGAGCTATCGCATTCATCAGAATCTTCTCAGGATCATTCTTGAAGAGATTGTATCCCAAGAGCATTAAAACAGGGCGAATACGCTTTCCACCTAAAGAGAGTACGTACTTCACCGGTTCGTAAAGCGACAATGGTTTACGATTGTATGGGAGATTTGCCAGGAAATCATTCACCATTACCAATAATTCTTCTGATGTCTTCATATCTATCATATTTCTAATTTATAATATCTGATTTATAACTTGTCTTTTATAACTTGAATACCACTGGAACGGCAATCATGGTACGGCACACCTTGTTCTTGTCCATACCCGGTTTCCATTTGGGCATCATTTTCATCACGCGGAGCGCTTCAGCATCAAGGGCAGCATCCACCGAGGTACTTACCTTGGTATTGGCGATGCTTCCATCCTTGTTCACGATGAAGGTTACCACCACCGTGCCCTGCACCTTGTTGTTCTGCGCCACCTGCGGATACTTCAGGTTCTTGGTGAGCCATTGCATAAATGCCGACCAGCCTCCAGGAAACTCCGGAATCTTCTGCACCACGGTAAACTTGATAGGAGCCTCAGCCTGTGTATCTGCCGGATCCACCGCCGTCTCAGGAGCCGCCTCCTTGACGTCAGCCCCTTCTACTACACCCGAGCCATCACCGATTACCAGCGAGCTGGTAGTAGTGCTGATCTTTTCCGGTGTCTTCTTGACCATTTGCTGCTCGGTAGGTTTCACCTCCTGGGTGATAGCCTGCGAGGCAGGTGCCTTCGCCATTGCCTCCGCACTCACCATATCTTTCTGGTCGGGCGGAGTTGACATTTCCATATCTTGCGAAAGATCTTCAAAGTTCTCTGCCCAGTCATCATCTCCCTGCGGATTTCTGGAATATTGCAATCCTACAAAAAGAAGCGTAAAGGCAATAAGGAGTCCCAGCAGGAAAAAGGTTACCCGCTTGTCCTCCAACTGTGCACGATCTGATTTCTTTATTTCCACAATATCTATTATCTACTATTTGCAGACTTGTTCACCCGTTTTTGGGGGCCAAACTGCAATATTTTACATTCTCTTTCGTTATTTTCTACGAAAACATTGCAAATTTACGTCTTATTTCTCAAAAAAGCCGTATCTTTGCCAAAGAATTAGATATTTTAAATGAAAAAAGTTGTTTTTTCCATTATATTGACGCTTTTCGCGACAAAAATGGGGGCTCAAGAGAGTCAGACGGGGTATAACTTCCTCCGACTCCCCGTCAGTGCCCATGCTGCTGCCTTGGGAGGCGATAACATCACCTTGATAGAAGATGATGCGGCACTTGCTTTCCATAACCCAGCCCTGCTGGCGTCGGTGAACGACCGTACCCTCAACTTCAACTACATGAACTATATGAAGGGGGTGAATATGGCATCAGCTTCATTCAACCGCATCGCCGGAGAGAAGGCTTCGTGGGCGGTATCGGCGCAGTATGTGGATTATGGCAAGATGAAGCAGACCGATGAGAACAACATCCAGATGGGGGAATTCTCGGCTAAGGATATCTGTCTGGCGGGTACTTTCTCCTACCTGCTCAGCGAACGCCTCGTGGGTGGTATCACCGCCAAATTCATCACCTCGTATATCGGTGATTACAACTCCATCGCCATGGGAGTGGATCTGGGACTCAACTACTACGATTCGGAAGAAGAATGGTCGGTTTCCGCAGTAGCCAGAAACCTGGGTGGACAGCTCAAGGCTTATGATGAAGAATACGAGAAGATGCCGATAGACCTGCAGGTGGGTGTCAGCAAGCACTTCATCAATACCCCCTTCCGCGTTTCAGCCACCTTGGTGAATCTGAACCATTGGGATAAGGGACTCAGAAACCATGCGGTATTAGGTGTCGATCTGCTTTTGAGCGAAAGCCTCTGGGTGGGAGCCGGCTACAACTTCCGACGCCACGATGAAATGAAAATCGTAAACGGAGAAGATGAAACCAGCAGCCATGGAGCCGGATGGTCGTTGGGTGGCGGTATCAATCTGGAGCGCTTCCATCTCAACATCGCCTACGGCAAATACCATGTCAGCAGCAATAGTCTGCTGCTGAATATCGACTACAGATTATAGAATACGGATTATAGAATACGGATTATAGAATACAGATTTATAGAACAGATAAACTTTTCAGATTTAAAGACATGAAGAAGATTACAATAGCAATTGACGGTTACTCTTCTTGTGGAAAGAGTACCATGGCAAAGGATCTTGCCAAGGAAATCGGATATGTGTATGTAGATACAGGTGCCATGTATCGCTCAGTTACGCTCTACGCCCTGCGCCACCAGCTCTTCGATGAGGATGGCAAGGTAAAGGTAGCAGAGTTAGAGGCTGAGATGCCAAACATCCACATCTCTTTCAAGTTCAATGCCGAAACCGGTCGCCCAGACTGCTACCTCAACGGTGAGTTGGTAGAGAAGGAAATCCGCTCGCTGGAGGTTTCCAATCACGTAAGTCCTGTGGCAGCCATCCCATTCGTAAGAGAGGCATTGGTAGCCCAGCAGCAGAAGATGGGCGAAGACAAGGGCATCGTAATGGATGGCCGTGACATCGGTACCACCGTTTTCCCTAACGCAGAACTGAAGATCTTCGTTACGGCAAGCTCACAGGTAAGAGCACAGCGCCGTTTCGATGAACTCAAGGAGAAAGGAATGCCTGCCGACTTCGAGGCTATTCTGAAAAACGTAGAGGAGCGTGACTATATTGACACCCATCGTGAGACTTCTCCTTTGCGCAAGGCTGATGATGCCATCACACTCGACAACAGTGAGATGACAATTCCGGAACAGAAGGAATGGTTGATGAAACAGTATCAAAAAGCCGCAGAAAAATAACAAAAAGCTACTTTGTCGTAGAATGCCCAAAGACGATTGCAAAAATATATTAAAATTTCAGTTTTATATAAAAAAACTGCCATTTTAAAGAATTGGCTTTGCAAAAAAACGTTGTTTTATTTATCTTTGCAGACATAATGACAAGGTAGTAATGATATAGATTATAAATTTTGAGTTAATTACTGTTTTTTGAAGGTGATAAGTCCTCGTGAGAAGATTTATCACCTGTTTTTATTTGATGAGATGAATCATCAGATTACCTGTTTCTCTTTATGATAAGGTATCCTTGATGATTTTCTCCTTGCATTCTTCCATCAGCCATTTAGGAGTACTGGTAGCACCGCAGATGCCAACGGTATTCACGCCCTTCAACCAATCCATATTGATTTCCTCGGCACTCTCTATCTGATAGCTGTTAGGATTCACACTCTTGCACTCCTTGAAGAGCACCTTTCCATTGCTGCTCTTTCTGCCACTGACAAAGAGGATGACATCATGCTTGCTGGCAAAGGATGCGATGTTTGGCATTCTGTTAGCCACCTGGCGGCAGATGGTATCAAAGCTCTTGAAGGTTGCGCCCTCTACAATATGCTCCTGGCAATACTCGATGATGCGATGGAACTCATCCAGACTCTTGGTGGTCTGGGAATAGAGATAGATATCACGGTTGAAATCCAACTTACCTACTTCCTTCAGATGCTCTACATCCTCCAACTTCTCTACCACGAGGGCATGACTCTCGGTCTGTCCTACCAGTCCCAGCACCTCGGCATGACCTTTCTTGCCGAAGATGACAATCTGCGCCTCAGGATTGCTCACATACTGCTTCTTGATGCGGCGCTGCAACTGGAGTACTACCGGACAGGTAGCATCAATAATCTCAATATTGTTCTTTTCTGCCAGCGCATAAGTCTCAGGCGGTTCACCATGGGCACGAAGCAGCACCTTCACACCGTGAAGCTCCTTCATCTCCTCATGGTCGATGGTGATGAGTCCCGCCTCATGCAGGCGCTCCACCTCCATACCATTATGCACAATATCACCCAGGCAGTAGAGTGTACTGCCCTTTTCCAACTCTTCTTCAGCTTTCTTGATGGCAGTGGTTACGCCGAAGCAGAAACCACTACCATGATCTATTTCTATCTGCATTACTTTACATTTATTCTAATTACAACTTTGGCATTCTCCGGATCATTGGTAATCATGAGAATACGAGGATGCTTGGCACGCGACTTCTTCAGATCGGCAGCCACGGCTGTCACCTTCATCTTCACGGTCTCTCCCGGCTGAATCTTGCTCTTCTTCAACTGTACCTGCAAGCCCATGGTAAACATCTGCATGCTTCGGATATCCAAAACCGACTTACCCTTGTTGGTAACCAGGATTTCACCCTTGCGCTTCTTCTTGCCGTTGAAGCTTCCCAGATTCAGATCGGTGGTAGAGAGTTCCACCTTCGGTGCCTGTTCTTTCTGCTCAGCAGTCAACTTGTCGAAACTTGGCAGGAGAACGGCAGAAACCACGATTTCCTTCTCTGGAGCAATCTTGTCACCAGGACGCTCACCCAGATAAACAGAAGTCTGATTCAAGCCGAAATCACGCAGTTTCTTGGAATCCAGCACGAAGGTAATCTCTGCGGAACGGTGAGGAGCCACCCTGGATGGCGAAACCGTCGCCTGGAGATAGTTAGGAAGATGCATGACCACAGGTTCCATCATCTCCTCTGTAGGATTGAAGATATGGATGCGCTGTACCGGACGGTCGCCACGGTTCACGTCATCAAACTCCACCTCCTGGACATCCGACTTGAGTTCGCCAAGCAGTTCATCATACGGACCTGCGAAATCTACCACATTGCTCACTACCCTACCACGCATAGAGAGGATAAAAGGTTCCTCAGATGCATTGCTATAGAGGCATATCTGCTTGTGGAAGGTGCCCATCTGCTTCGCATCATACACCGCCTTGAGCAAGAAGCTGTCGCCAGGAGCCACACTGTTCTTCGGATACACCACTTCTGTACATCCGCAACTCTTATACACCTGATGGATGATCAGCGGTTTGCTGCCCTCATTCTTCATCAGGAACTCAGCGGTCACCGGCTTGCGGAATACTACCTGTCCACAATCCACGATCTCGTTCTGAGTACTTATTTTCTGTGCCGACGCAGACACCGCCAACAGCGATGAAAGCATCAATATATTCATTCGTTTCATACTATTCTATTCGTAATTATCAATCCTTATATTAATTATTAACTGTCATCTTATATGCCTCCGTACGACCACCAAACTCCGGACTGTAGGTACACTCTGCCGTGCAGGATCCCGACTGGTAGTCGCCCTTACGGTCAACATAATATTCCATTTCTACGAAATGCTTACCTTTAGATAAACGATCAAAATAGAAATTTGTTGTATTATCCTTAGGAGAAACATAACATTCCATTCCCCACTGGTAACCGCTCAACTGATTGACAGGCTCCAGACAGGCTGCCCGTTTGTCCACGATCTTCACGAAATCGTAGTCACGGTCGGCAGTAATGGTGATGATGACCTTGATCTTATCACCCACCTTCGCCTTCTTCTGGTTTTCAACCTTACGGCTAACCTTGATGCCCGATTCCAGAGAAGCTATTTCGCTAAGCGGCTGCTTGAACTCTGCATACACGGCACCCCAACTGGTATAATCGCTCTTCTTGCTGATGCTCAGGGTAGATGCCTTACCCGCCTTTTCAGTCCTGACATAACCCAGCGTAGTAGAATCCTGCGGCATTGGCAACAGCTTGCCATCCAGTTTCAGCACGGCATTCTCAGCCTTTCTGTTCCAGTTGCTCTCATTACCCTTCATAAAGGCATAGACGGCATCCACGGTATTCACCGGCGTATCCCAAGACTGGGTACGCTTCGACATCAGGAGCCAGCGCTGCAGTTCCTCGATGGTCTGCTTGTCGTTTGGCTTCAGCATCTGCATCGCCTCTATCACGGATACCTGGGTTGGTATCTTATAGTTTCTCCAGCTGTACAATGCCTTGCGGGTATCGTAGTAGCGGCCCATCTCCTCGCGATAAACGGCATATTCGTTCACGCTCTGCAGATATTCGCCTGCCTTTTCGCGGTAAGCAGCATTCTGCTGGCAGTTCTTGGCGAGCACCACGGCAGCACGCGCCTTGCCATAGATAGTGAAATCACCGGTCATCTTCGACATCTTGTCCAGGAGATAAGCCTTATCCTGCTCCAGATTCTGCTTCATCTTTCTGCCATCCATCGAAAGGATGTAGAGATAATGCAGCGCCTGTTCGCTAGGATTCACCTTCTGCTTTTTCTCCTCCTGTTTCTTCATTTCTCTTACTTCCTGAGCTGTCTGCCAGGAGAGATAATCAATGGCGGAAGTCAGCATCTTGGCGGTTGATTTCTGAACACCGGCAACGGCATTCAGACGAACCATCATTTCGGCTACCGACGTTGTCATATACCGGCTGCCCTTCATGCCCTTCCACCAGGAGAAGGAACCGTTAGGGTTCTGCAACTTCTTCAGTTTCTCCACCTGATTCTGCAGACGAATGGTCTCCTGAGAGAGATTCTTCTGAGAATGATTATCCAAAGAGAGAGTCTTCTGGATATGGGTGGTGATAGTATTGGCGTAGATGGCAGACATCAACGAGATGGCATCCTCCTCATCCGGATTGCTGATAGACGGCAGCGCCTTGACCATCAGCCAACTAGGATTGTTGGTATATTCCACGGTCACCTTTGCATTCTCTGCCCCCTTCGCCTGCTTACCCTCCTTGTTCAGGAAAAGTTTGCTCAGGTCGAAGTTCTGCTCACCCTGTTGGTGCAGGGTGATAGGCAGGGTGTTCACCACGAGTTCACGGTTGCTCAAAACCGGCAGGTAATGCTGTTCACCATCGCTGTAGCCATTACCGGCAGCCACCACCTTATTTATATATACACCTTCTTTCAATCCCGATACATCAAAGGAGACGATGGCTGAACCCTCGGCATCTATCTTATAGCCCTGGGTCTTCTGCCAAACCACCTTGTTGGTCTCCGGGTCGATAATCTGCATGCGGGCGTTGCCGCTCACCTTCTTATCAGAAGTATTGGAGAGCTTAGCCACGATGGTAGCCTTGTCGCCTTCACGCAGGAATCGAGGCATGTTAGGCTGCACCATCACGGTTTTCTGAGCCACAGCCTCATCTACCAGGCATCCGTTTCTCATCTCCTTGTCGTGCGCCAAGCCCATAAACTTCCAGGTAGTCACGCTCTCCGGCAGGGTGAAATTGATAGCCACATTGCCCTGGTTGTCGCTCTCCAAGGCAGGATAGAAGAAGGCTGTCTCGTTCAGGTTTTCACGAATCTGAACCTTGTCGAGGAACTGTCCTGCGTCTGAGCCAGAACCGCCAGCAAACTGCGGCATCTCCTCTACTACATCAAAAACCTTGTTGACAGATGGAGCAGAAGCACCGACACGAGCCATCTTAGAACCACGAATTCTCATGACTTTCGCTTCTTCTCGTACCAGCTCGTCTTTCTGTATACGAACAGACTCAACGGTTCCGCCAGAAGAACGTTCCAACTTGCTCAGTTCCACAGCTTGCATATAACCATAATAGCTAAAGTATTTGCCATCAAACTGATCCACATCCAACTCCTTCTCATCGTAATATTTGGTAGGATAAGTACCCGACAATCCCATCTCATAATACTTCAGATTGCTCTTCCAATAGCAGTCTGGCAACCACTGGCTGAATCCCAGCGACATTTCCCAGGTATGTTCAGCCAATAGGTCGAGCGACTTATCATAAAGCACACTCATCAGCTGTGCCTTGGCTGGCTTGCCGTCGGGAGTCGTAATCTGCAAGGTCCACTTCTCCTTCTGTCCCGGAGTGAGACGGTCGCGGAAAGTCTTCCAGGTGATGTTCAACTTCTTCTCCGGCAAAGGACGGGCGATGCTGATTTTTCTGGTATAGCATTCGCCGTTCTTCACGAAACTATAATTAATCACCACACCCGAAGCATATTCCGGCTTGTAGGTGAATGGCAGGGTAACGATGCTGTCGCCCAACTCCCAGGCACCCTTCTCCAGCAGTTTGTTGCCAGCGATGATGGAATAAACGATGTGCGCTCCGTTTTCAGAAGAACCCACCTGTACATATACCGGTTTTCCATCACGCGGGAAGGTCTTCGCCGTCTGATAATACCATTCAGTGGTTGGCTCCATCGGATGGGTATCCTTGATGCTGAAGAGGGTGAACTTCTGCTGCAGGGTGTCCTGTCCGCAGATTGCCTCCATCTCATGCACTCCTGATGGCAATACAGCCATAGAAATCGGCGCATTCGCCTCGGCATCCTTCCATTCGCCCTTGTCGATGCGGTACTTCAGGTTGCTGGATATCTCCATACCACTGGCATTGCGGTAAGCGAAGGTCACCGTCTTCAGACTGTCTGCCTCAATACGCTTAGGAAGATTCACCGTGAGGATGGTTGGCTTGGTGCCCAGAGGCAGACTCATCACACCCTCGTGGCTCTCACCGCTGATGTCGGTAACGATGGCTGAGACCTCGAAGTTGAAGAAACGGGCGATGCGCATGAAATCGCTCCTATCAGCCTCGTCTTTTCCTGACAAGGAAGCCTCCAGCGGAATCTCCACGTCGAAGGTTCCGTCCTCACGAGTCACGCAACTGTCAGTCTTCACCAACTGTCCGGCAGAGCCTGCGCCCCACCACCAGAGCTGGTTTCTGCGGGTCACCTGATACTCCACTTTGGCGCCCTGCACTGGTACACCGGCGTAGGTCTTTGCCGAAGCCTTCACCACTACGGTGTCGCCCCAGTTATATTTCTCGTTCACCTTCGGGAAGGTAATCTCGAAGGTTGGACGCTTGTATTCCTCCACACGGAAGGAACTGTTAGCTCGGTTATTCACGGATACATGATACATGCCTGTCAGTCCACCTTGAGGCAATTCGAAATCCACAGATGCCGTACCATACTCGTCGGTCGTAGCCTTCTGCTCAGCCATCTGCTTCCAGTTGGCATCCCTCAGGATAAACTTCAGATCCATGCTCTTTCCCGGCACACTGGCATCCAGGCCTTTCTTCACAATATAGGAAACGGCAGTGGCATGCACCTTCTGTCCCGGACGATAGATGGCACGGTCGGTAAACAGCTGATATTTCGTTTCATCATCCTTCTTCTCGTAATAGCGGGCACGTGAGAGGAAGATATCCTTGGCAGGCGCAAACTTATCTGTAGATGTGTAGATCAATACCTTTCCATCCACATTCTTGAAGTAAGCCTCGCCCTGGTCATCTGTCATCATTCGGGCATGAATGACTCTTTTGAACTTGCCCGTCTTGTCGTCATAGTTTCTGTCATAGAGCACTATCTTCGCACCTGGAACAGGTTGACCGTCGGTAGCATTCACCACCACATAGCGATGCCTGTCATCAGGCAACTGCTGGATCATCACCGCCAGATTGCTGACATAGAAGAGTTCTCGCTGCGGAGCAATGCCTGTATTATCCGAAGTCACCTCCATCAGATAGGCGCCTAATGGCAGATTGCCACTGATTTCGATGGAATCCTTTACCTCTTCGTAATCCGGGCGACCATAGTAGTTGCGGCTGAAATCCTTCTGATGCAGCTTCGTGGTCTTCTTCAGGAGCATCTTATAGGTTGCCTCATTCTGGGCATCATATTCATTATCCGCTGTGATATTGAGACGGGAAAGCCGAATGTTCAGATTCTGGAGATTGCGCACATTCAGATGCACCCACTTTTTTTCCGAAGGGCGAAGCACCAATGGCATATCCTGCACCTGGAACATCGGTTCGGTGAGTCGTTTCTGCGCATTTCTCAGCACATTCATTCTCGACCATCCGCCCCATCTATTCAGCGCATAGTTGATATAGTTGAGCTTATCCAGCGGTTTGGTATCCGTAGCCTCCTCCATGAAACGGAAGTGCTCCACGGCAAGTTCGCCTGCCTCCGGAATATCCTGATAGACGTGGATGAGCGAGTCGATGGTATTCAGATACTTCGACTTTCTGACCTCTCTTACGTCATCCTGGCGGTATTTCTCGATAAGCTTGTAGGCACAGAGACAGGCTGCACCCCGATTTTCCACCTTATTATAATAGGTGTACATCAGCAGATACGCCTCCTTGCTGTCTGCCTCGAAACCGATGAGATGCAGCAGATCGTTCTTGAACGAACTGCCATCCACACCCTTCAGCGTCAGCGGCACATACCCGGTAGAAGCATTTCTGGCAAGAAGTTCAGGCTGCTCCAGGGCTTTCTTGAAGAACTCCTCGCTCTTCTTCCCATTCACCTCCCTATACACCTTGCCGAGCACGGCATATCTCACAGCCTTCAGCACGGGGTCTTTCGCTTTCAGTGCTTCCGTTTCCATCCGCTTCACGTTCGGTGTCAGCGAGTCGGGCGAAATCTCTCTCCAGAGTATAGCTTGCCTTATCTCAGCCGCCAGCAGCTGGCCGTAGTCTTTTGCCGCCGTAGCCTTGGAGATGATTTTCTTCATCACCCCTATCTCGCTCTTGGGCTGATCCTTCTGAGCGATGATATCAGCTTGTTTCCACAAGTTGTCGTAGGTTTGAGCCGTTGCTTGCAGCATGGCAAACACGGTTATGAGGAGTGTTATAATGTTTCTTTTCATAAGCCAATCGTATGTTATGTTAATCGCTAATTGTTAAACATCTAACTTTTCAATGCAAAAATACAAAAAATATCTGTTTTCTAACCTATAAACTGAAACTTTTTATTATCTTTGCACCAAATTCATGCAAAAATTCTAAAAATAAACATTAAAAAAACAATGGCAGAGAAAAAGTACGGTCATTTTGATGACGCCAATCGCGAGTACGTGATTACAGATCCTAAGACTCCATGGCCTTGGATCAATTATTTGGGTAACGAGGATTTCTTCTCGCTCGTCTCAAACACAGCAGGTGGTTATTCCTTCTACAAGGATGCCAAGTTCCGTCGCATCACCCGTTATCGCTACAACGGTGTGCCGATGGATAACGGCGGTCGCTATTTCTACATCAAGGATGGCGATACCGTCTGGAATCCAGGCTGGAAACCATGCAAGACGCCACTCGACAGCTATGAGTGCCGCCACGGCATGAACTATACCCGCATCACGGGCAGCAAGAACGGGGTGGAGGCAAGCGTTCTCTTCTTCGTTCCACTCCATACCTGGGCTGAAGTCCAGAAGATGACGCTCAAGAACCTGTCGCAGGAAGCAAAGACCCTCAAGGTGTTCTCCTTTGCAGAATGGTGCCTCTGGAATGCCGCTACCGATATGGAGAACTTCCAGCGCAATTTCTCTACAGGCGAAGTGGAGATAGAAGGCTCTACCCTCTATCACAAGACGGAATACCGTGAGCGCCGCAACCACTACGCTTTCTATACTGTAAATACAGAGATTCAGGGCTACGATACCGACCGTGAGAGCTTCATCGGACTCTACAACGAGTTTGCCGAACCGGAAGCTGTACTCGAAGGCAAGCCACGCAATAGTTTTGCACATGGCTGGAGCCCTATCGCATCACACTATATAGAGGTAACCCTGAAGCCGGGCGAAAGCCGCGACCTCATCTTCCTCCTGGGATACGTAGAAAACGAACAGGATAAGAAGTTCTCTGCCAAGAAGGTCATCAACAAGGAGAAGGCACATCAGCTCATCCAGAAGTTCGATACCACCGAAAAGGTGGATGCAGCCTTTGCTGAACTCAACCAGTACTGGGATAACCTGCTGAACATCTTCACCGTGAAGAGCGGAAACGACAAGCTCGACCGCATGGTGAACATCTGGAACCAGTATCAGTGTATGATAACCTTCTGCATGTCGCGTTCTGCAAGCTTCTTCGAGAGCGGCATCGGCAGAGGCATGGGCTTCCGTGATTCCAACCAGGACCTCGTAGGCTTCGTTCATCAGATACCTACCCGTGCCCGCCAGCGCATCATCGACATCGCCAGCACCCAGTTCCCAGACGGCGGCTGCTATCACCAGTATCAGCCACTCACCAAGCGTGGCAACAACGACATAGGTGGCGGTTTCAACGACGACCCTTGCTGGCTCATCTTCGGAACCGTAGCCTACATCAAGGAGACGGGAGATTTCTCCATCCTCTCCGAGCAGGTACCATTCGATAACCAGCCAGGCAGCGAGGTGAGTCTCTTTGAACATCTGAAGATTTCGATGAACCACGTCATCAACAACCTGGGTCCGCATAAGCTTCCACTCATCGGAAGAGCCGACTGGAACGACTGTCTGAACCTGAACTGCTTCTCCTGGGACCCTAACGAGAGCTTCCAGACCACCGAGAACAAGGGCGAAGGCAGCAAGGCAGAGAGCCTGATGATTGCCGGACTGTTTGTTGTTACCGGAAAGGACTACGTGGTGCTGTGCAAGCAGCTTGCCAAGGAAGCCGCGAACAGCCATGAAGGCACTATCGCCGGACTTGCCGAGGAAGATTACCTGGTAGAAGCCGAGCGCATGCAGCAGGCTGTAGATGAGATGAACGAGGCTGTGAAGCAGCATGGATGGGACGGTGAATGGTTCCTCCGTGCCTACGATTTCTTCGGCAACAAGATAGGCAGCAACGAGAACAAGGAAGGCAAGATCTTCATCGAGAGTCAGGGCTGGTGTACCATGGCTGGCATCGGACTGGAAGAAGGCCTCTGCGCCAAGGCACTGGATAGCGCCAAGGAGCGTCTGGAGTGCGAGCACGGAATGGTGCTGAACAACCCAGCCTACACCACCTATCATGTAGAGATGGGCGAGATTTCATCCTATCCTGAAGGTTACAAGGAGAATGCCGGCATCTTCTGCCACAACAACCCTTGGGTCATCATCGGCGAAACCGTTGCTGGACGTGGCAATGATGCCTGGAACCATTATACCAAGATTCTGCCAAGCTATGTAGAGGAGAAATATCAGACCCTGCACAAGGTGGAGCCATACGTCAACTGCCAGATGGTAGCCGGCAAGGATGCCGCCAAGCCTGGCGAGGGCAAGAACTCCTGGTTAACCGGTACAGCCGCCTGGATGTGGTACACCGTGTCGGAGTTCATCCTCGGCATCAAACCGGATTACGAGGGATTGAACATCGACCCATGTCTCCCAAGCACCGCCCATGAATACGAGGTAACCCGCAAGTTCCGTGGCGGCGAATACCACATCATCGTGAAGAATCCTGAAGGCAGGGAGAAAGGCGTGAAGCAGATTACCATAGATGGAAAGACCATCGATGGCACCATCATCCCTTGCCAGAAAGGCAAGCACGAAGTGATTGTAGAAATGTAATCGATTAATTCAAAATAATAATGAAGAAAATTTTATGTTTTGTGGCAGCTCTGGCTGCCACAATTTTTATCACAACAACCAGTACAAGCTGCAAGTTTGCACCCGATCAGCACGACGGCGACACGGTAGCCGCCAGCGAATTCTATCCGGAAGATACATCAGCTATCCACGCCAAGAAGATGGCAAAGATGGCGGCAATCAAGGCCGGAAAGGATAGTGTGGGCATCTACTACATCGGCAGTGGTTCCACCAAGGACATCATCCAGCTCGTCTCCTATCCATCCCGTCGCGATACAATGATATACAGCAAGACCCGCCACATCAAGGTAAAGGGTAATGCCGATATCAACCACGTGGTCCGCGTAGATTACTACCTGCTCAACGGCAAGGATTCATTAGTGAAATATGTGGAGGAAGTGGAGCTCAAAACAAAGGAATAAAGCACCCCAAGCACTAAAAAAGGCTAGCATGCACAAACGCACGCTAGCCTTTTTCAGATTTCATTCAACCAGGATTTCAAATCACTTAACTGAACTTTCGTAATATGCTAAAGCCTATCAACTAATCATAAAATCCCGGCTGCTTGTACTTTATGCCCAGCTCATCATCCACAGTGGCGATGACACCCTGAATCTGTCCCATGGCAAACATGCGGCCTAGGAGGGTGTAACCGGCATTGTGACCGTGGTTGCTCTCATCGAATACGCCGCCTGGCTCATCGGTAAAGGTCATACCGTGATCCACACGCATCGGCAATCGGCGACCCGAATTACACTTGCCTTCCTGCTCTGCCTTCTCGAAGATGCGGCAAAGCTCAATCAGATGGCCGCGACCACCCAAGTGAGAAGCCTCTGTGAAGTTGCCGTTAGGGAAGATGTAGCAGGAACGCAGATGAACAAAATGAGTGCGGTCAGCAAACTGCTTTGCCATTGCCACACAGTCGTTGTGCTCACCGGCAGAGAAGGAACCTGCACAGAAAGTCAAACCGTTATGCTTGTTTGGCACTGCATCCAGCATCCACTGGATATCCTCGGCACGACCGATGATTCTAGGCAATCCGAAAACAGGATAAGGAGGATCGTCTGGGTGAACACACATGTTGATGTCGTACTCATCGCAGATAGGCATGATGGCCTCCAGCCAGTACTTCATGTTCTCCTGCAGCTTCTTCTTGTCGATGCCCTCATACAGCTTCAACAGGTCGCGGAACTTCTGGACAGGAGCTGAATCGCCCTCGCTGAAGTTACCCGATACGAAACCCTGGGTCTTGATGATGATATTCTCTACCAAGGCATGATCCTGCTCTGGTGTAGAAGTCTTCTTGATTTCATCAGCCTCAGCCACGAGGTCTCTGCCCCACTTGTGCTCCTTAGAGAACTCAGCCCAGTCCTCACGGGCACCCTCACGCTGCAGGATATAGATGTCGAAGTAGGCAAACTCGCCCCAATTCATATAGAGATTGTTAGCTCCGTTAGGATTCTCGTGTGCCAAATCGGTACGTGCCCAGTCCAGTACCGGCATGAAGTTGTAGCAGATGCACTTGATGCCTTCCTCACCCAGGTTTCTCAGACTCTCCTTATAGACCTCAATCTGATGGTCACGGTCAGGACCGCCATACTTCAGGGTCTCCACCACCGGCAGCGACTCCACCACGCTCCATTTCATGCCATAAGACTCGATGTACTCCTTCAGTTCGTGAATCTTCTCACGTGTCCAAACCTCACCAAGAGGCACATCGTGCAGTGCAGTCACGATACCCTCCACACCTATCTGTTTCAGCTGGGCAAGCGTAATCTTATCCTTCTTGCCAAACCATCTCCATGTTCTTTCCATATATTCTATAAATAATAATGTATGAGTAGTAAAAAAATATATTATCTGGCAGCCACATACCTGTGCAGCGTCTTTCTTACGGCACCCTTACCGGCGAAGAGCTCCTTCACCATGCCCTCAATCTGCTCACCGAATCCAGCCTCGTAGAGATCGAGTCCGAATACATCCTTGCGGGAATAGAGATTCTTCAGGCAAGAGTAGTCCTGATCCGCCTTGCCTACCTCCAGCGGAGCCACGATGGCCTGCAGTTCTGCCAGCAATGGGTCGGAAGAAGGCTCGAAAGGCTTCAGGTTATCATCCAATGCCTTGAGATAGCGGGCGTAACCTGCCAGCACCAGCGGAATCAATATCAGATTATTCTTGTCGAGACCACGGTCGATATACTTCTTGATGGTCTCACCGAAACGGATAGAGAGTTTCTGACTGGTATCAGTAGCGATGCGCTGAGGAGCATCCGGCATGAATGGATTAGGCAGACGCTTGTTGATCACGGTGCCGATAAACTCGTATGGATTCAGCACACCTGGATCTGTTACCACAGGCATCGCCTCGATATAACCGATCTTCTGGATAAAGGCACGCAGGTCCTCATCTGCCATCTCGGCAGAAATCAGGGTATAGTCGAGCATGCAGCCATAGATAGACATCGCCGTATGCAGCGGATTCAGACAGGTAGTCACCTTCATGGTCTCCACCTCATCCACGGTCTTGCGGGTGGTATAGAGCGCACCACCCAACTCCAATGGCGGACGGCCGTTGGTATAGGTATCCTCACACACGAGATACTGCACTTCCTCTGCATTCACGAAAGGAGCGGTAAAGGTATGCTTCTCAGTGATGATGGTATCATTATCCTCAAAACCATCCTCAGCCAGCATCGCCTGCACCTTCTCATGAGGACGAGGCGTAATCTTGTCGATCATAGACCAAGGATAAGTCACCTTCTTGTCATCGTTGATATAATCCAGGAAATCAGCCTCCACGATGCCATCCTTCACCCAGCGCTCGGCATACGCCTTCACGCCCGCCTTCACGTGGTCACCGTTGTGAGAGCAGTTATCAGTTGACTGAAGGGTAACCGACAGCTTGCCCGCCTTGTATCTCTCGTAGAGGAGTGCGGTAAGCTTACCCATGGCGAAGACAGCATCGAGACCACGAGCCAAATCGGCATCATTGAAGGAATACCCCTTCTCAGTAATGGTAAAGGTAACCATCTGCAGGCTCGGTGCCTGGAAAATCTGAACCAAGCGAGCCCAATCCTCACCAAACTGCTTGTCAGCCTTCAGACTCTCCGTGATAGAAGCGATGACCTTCTTCTCGATGGTTCCATTGCTTTGGAGGCTGACGAGAAGCGAGAGGTTATGGTAAGGGCGATAAGCCTTGTCGATGATTTCGTAGTCGAAGCTTTCCGCCACGATGACGCCACGGTCGTACTTACCGGTGTTGAGAGCATCGTTGAGGATAGCGGCAGGGAACGCACGGAAGATGTTGCCTGCGCCAAAGTGAACCCAAGTAGGCTCATAGTGAGTCTTCTTGGCAACTGCTGCAATATCATAATGAGGAAGCTGATAACCTTTAGCTTCCCATTCTGCAGCCTGAAAGTTTTCAGAAAGAATGTCGTTCAGTTTCATATTATTATAATTTTTGATGTTGTTTTATGTATCCACCTGCAAAAATACGAATAAACTTCGAATCTCCCACACATTTTCGCAAGAAAAAACAAAAACGGAACGAATAGAAATCGATTTTGAACAAAAAAAGCATCCCCCACCCTTACATCAAAGTAAGAATGGGGGATGTTCATTCACGATACTATTTTCCATTCCAGGCAGTTCACCTCGTCCTTCACCGAGAAGTTCAAGCCTATCTTCACCACCTTCTTGCCGCTCATCTTGAAAGCATCGGCATAGTGTTTTGCCTCTATCTGGGCGAGAGCCTCCTCGGCACTATTGTTGAACTTCAGCTCCATCACGTAGATGGTATCAGCAGTCTCCATCGTGATATCGATTCTGCCCTTCGCCGTATGCTGCTCCACGAGGATATCATAGTTGGTGAGCAGGGCAAACATGATGTAAAGCGTCTGCTGCCAATGCCCCTCGTAGTGGGTATTGTCGCAATACGGAATGGTTTCCAGGAAATCAGCCAGCATTTGCAGGGCTTCATCCATTTCACCACTATTAATATAGGAAGAAATATCAGCTATCACAACCCTACCCTCATCTATACCCGATCCAAGGTAGCCCGGCAACAAACTGTCGAACAATCCCACCTCAATCTCCTTGTTAGGAAAGTCGAGCGTATAAACATCTATCTTCTTTTCGTAGTCCTTGATGGTGAGATAGCCACTCTGATACAGCAGAGGAGTGAGCGAAGTCATTCTTTCCGTCGCAGCGTCAAAGGAGGAAGCCTTAGCTCTCGCCCGCCCCAACTGCGATGGCAACACATGAAACTCCCTCATTTTTTCAATCAGGTAAGTAGGAGTGCCCGATCCAAACCAATAAGCCTTCAGCTTGCCATCAGCAAAGCAATTCAGCAAGCTGTAAGGATTGAAGACATCAGGCGATGGCCAGCAGAAATGATAGCCATCATAATGGTCTTTGAGTTCCTGGATGGTCTCCTCCCTGCTCAGTTCCAGATGCTCGGCAAGAGCGTCGATATCATCACTCATCTGGGTCAACATTTCCTCCTTGGTGATACCGCAGATGCCGGCGTAAGGCTCGTCCATGCTCACATTCTTGATGTTATTCAGCTCGCTGAAGATGCTGAGCTGCGAGAACTTCGTGATACCCGTCAGGAACACAAAACGGAGCAATGGCTCGCAATCTTTCAAGGGACTGTAGAAATTGCGCATCGTATTGCGCAAAACATCGAGTTTTTCCTTCTCATGCGCCACATCCAGTAGCGGAGCGTCATATTCATCGATGAGCACCACAGCCTGCTTGCCAGTCTTTGCAGTAACTGTTTTTATCAAGTTGAGCAAGCGGACGTTCGGGTCTGGAGAATCATAATCCACTCCAAACCTATCCTCATTTTCCTTCAATATATATAAGAGGTATCGATCCAGCTGTTCCTTCTCCATATGTTTGCCTCCAGCCAGGCTGAAGTGCAGCACGGGATAAGCCGTCCACTCCTTCTCCAGCTTCTCGATGGCAAGCCCCTCAAAGAGTTCCTTCTTGCCCTCGAAATAACTTTGGAAGGTAGAAACCAGCAGCGACTTGCCGAAACGGCGTGGACGACTCAAGAAGAAATACTTTCCATCGGTATGTGTCATACGATAGATATATTCCGTCTTGTCGATATAGAGGTTGTCCAACTTGCGGATTTCCTCAAAAGTCTGAATTCCTATAGGATATAATTTTCTTGCCATAATCAAACGCTATCTATTTATTTGCAAATATACATCAATTCTTCCAAACAACCAAGCATTTCTACGATTTTAACAAAAAAAACAATCCCGATCCAGGAGAACAAATTCCTTGCGACCTGCTCTTCACCACTTATTTCATTGATTGCCTTATCCCTGGCTGAGAGTGCTTACGCAACAGAGTTGCAATTGTCTGGAGCTAAGGAATCATGAGAGAGAGAGAGGAGGGATTCGTGGGGGATTAATCTTTTGCTCCGCCTGGTGACGAGAAGTACTTCAGAACCAAATCCTTCAAGGGGGCACTGAAGAGTTTACGGTGATGATGCGAGATGTGCTCACTGTCTGACAACATCGCATCCGTCAGAGATAAAAGCAACTCTACTCGCTGCTTCTCTGATTCCTTCTCCTCTCGCTCCGTTGGATGATCCGTCACAGGAAAAGCATGATCCAATAACCAGACCGTCATTCGGATCGCATCACTCAATGAGGGGTCAAAATCGTCGTTCAGACCACGACGTATGAATCCTCCCGATACCCCATAAGCATCGGGAAGATCCTTGTTGTTCAACACCCAGGTGTGATGAGGATCCTGAAGACTGCCGTTGTTGACGGCTTTCTGTACCCAGTCATGAACCAGACGGAGTAAATGGTTGAACACTTCGAGGGAACGGGCTACACCTTTTTTTTCCCTGCAAACTGAATGACAGATGCCATTGCTTGTCTAAAAAAGTCTAATAATTTCATAACTATTTAAATTAATTTTAACGGTTTCCGATATACGGAAACCGCGTTTGGTTATTTCAATTCTTTGTCTTACCTTTGTACCCAGTTGACAATCACGTCAAATCATACGCTTATGTGAAGGGGGTGGCTTAACATCTTTGATATAACAGCGTACGCGAAAGATAAAAGAAATGAATATCAACTAGTTAGATACTGTTTTTAACAGTGCTTTAACGCTAGTTTTTTCATATACCCCCTTCACACACCTGTATCCTTGATGCCTTTATCAGCATAAACACTTACAATTTTAAACAATAGTAATGATGATACCTACAACATCAAACAATCAAGAGAATGCAGAGGCTATCTTGCCCTCTTTCTTCTACGCTATCGCATCAAGCGAAAGTCGTCCTCTCACCAGCTGGGAGGAGTTAGAGAGAATCATCACCAAGGATCCTCTCACCCAGGCACGTACCCTGGAGTACCGTCAGCGCCTCGCCATCAGCAAGCAGCTTGCACAGGAGGTGAAAATCCAGATGCCGGGCATCACTGTGGCTGCTCTGATGGATGGTTACGGCAAGGAGATGCGAAACATCAAGAAGGTGCTTCGCAACATCGCCCTGGATTACGACCACGTGGACGCACAGCTCATGGAGGAGTGCATCCGCAAGGCGAAGGCGGATCCGCACACCAAGGTGCTCTTCGTTACGGCAAGCGGCCGTGGATTCCGCATCATCGCCAGCTACGACAGCGTGGATGATGATGAGCTCTCGGCTCTGGAACTCTTCGAGGCCAACCTGCAGAAGGCGATGGAGTACTACAATGCGCTGCTCGGCATCACTGCCGATGACAAGTGCACGGACATCACCCGCATGTGCGGACTTGCCTACGACTCCCATGCCTATTTCAACTGGAATGCCCTGACCTTTAGCCTGAATCTGAAAGACCTGAAGAAGCTCTATACCAAGAAGGCGCTGCAGGCGAAGTATGCTAAACGCACCCGCAAAAAGCCATCCCAGAAAATGATTCTATTAGCAAAAGGTGTGCCTAGTATGGAACAAGCCGCTGAAAAGATCCTGAAAATGATGGCTGACCAGGGATATGTCTTCGAAAGTAAACTCCACAACGGCTATGTCTGCCATTTCGGCAACATCTGTCTGAGATACGGCATCGACCAGCAGGAGGTGCTCAACTATGCCACCGAGCACTTCAGCAAGGACTACCCCGATACGGCGAGCGTAATCAACTCCTGCTACAAGCACGTGGAGAGAAAAGGCACCTGGCACTTCTACGAGAAGGGTGAGACCTACGGCAAACGCCCTTCTGCCAAGGTAATCAAGCAGTGGCTCAGCATGCGATATGAGTTCCATCACAACATGGTGACCGGATACTATGAGATCCTCAGCCTGAGCCTGAAAGGCAAGTTCCATCACTGGACGCAGATAGACGACAACATCGAGAACTCCATCTGGTCGAAAATGGATGAGGAGGGGCTGGCGATTACTCCACAGAAGTTGCACTCCGTGATCAACAGCGACTTCAGCGAGCCTTGGGACCCGATGTACGACTATCTTTCGAATCTGCCTAAATGGGACGGCAAGAAGGATTACATCTCTGAACTTGCCGACAGAGTGACAGTGGCTTACTGTCCGGGCTACGGTCATACCCAGGAGCGATTCAGATATTACTTCAAGAAATGGCTCGTGGCGATGGTGGTGGCATGGGTAACGCCGAACGTGGTGGCGCAGACCATGCTCATCTTCGTGGGCAGAGGCGGCATCTTCAAGACTACCTCCTTCTACTACACCCTGCCTCCTATCCTGCGCAAGTACTTCATCAATGAATCTACTGCCAACTATACCGACAAGGATGTGATGGAAGCCTTCGCCAGCAAGGCACTGATGTGCTGCGACGAGTTGGACCAGGTGACGGGCAAGAACCAGAGTGCCTTCAAGAGCAACGTCACCAAACTGGTGTTCTCCATCCGTCGCCCCTACGACAAGTACCGCTCAGAACTGATGCACCGTGCGGCGCTCTGCGGCACCAGCAATACGATGCACCTGATTACGGACCCTGAGAACCGCCGCTACTGCCCTTGGCTGGTGGAGAACATCGTGAGCCCTATCAGCAACCCGATTGACTATACCCACGTATATAGCCAGGCAGTGGCTCTGGGCAAGGAGGTGACGGAGCGACAGAAGAAGAAGGAGGATGGTTGGGTATATTGGCTGACCAACGAGGACATCCAGGAGATGAAGGCGCACAACGAGATGTTCATGGGCGTGAACCTGATGTCCGACCAGATCCTGCGCTACTATCGTGTACCTCAGCCTGACACGGATCCGAGTCTCATCAAGTTCCGCTTCTCTTCCGAAATCATGGAGCGCATCGGCTGCTGCAATGCGATGAACCATAATCTGGCTCAGCAGAACCTGGCAAGCGTGATGATCAGTCTGGGATTCAGGAAGATTCACCGCTCTTACGGCAACGGATGGGCGGTGATAGAGAAGCAGCCGGGCGAAATCAACTGCGAGGCGATCATCTCGCCATCGGAATGGGACGGATGCCAGAAGAATAGTTATCTGATGGATCTGACTATCAAAATGCAGGATGATAAGAAGAAGAAAAAGTAAGTGACGTTCTGAGAGGTCGCCGGAATGCTTCTGACGATGCGTCAGGATGCTTCTGAGGGGTGCTCAGTGACGTTCTGACGACCTCTTGGAGACGTTCTGACGACCTCTCAGTGACGTCTTGAACGATGAAGAGTATCATTTCTAAAAAATACCTATCACATGAAGATAAAAATATACAATAAGTTCGAGCTGGCATGGCTCTACTATCCTCTGCAATCCAAGCATGTGGCTGTGAATCATCTGATGAGACTCATCAACCACTGTACTCCACTGGTAACGGCGCTCAGGAACGAAGGCTATCATCCCAGGGACAAGACTTTCAGCCGACGGATGGTGATGCTGATCTACGAGTATCTGGGCGAGCCATAAGGGGGCTGACCACCCTTAAACCGTACTCAGAAAAGTGGTTTTGCCCATTTCGGTGACTATCGTACTACCATCGTATATCCATCGTACTTTTGGGGGTTGGCAATGTTGTATCTTTGCATCGTGATTCAGAAACACTTCGCGGACCGGGCCCTTCCGCCGGTACTCTGTCTCATAGCGCAGCGCTTAACAGAAACACAACAACAACCAAAACCTTTAATGCCTTATGATCGAGTACGATTTAAAGAAAAACAACAACAAGAAGAACGAGAAGGCTTACGGCAAGTATTATGCCAAGCCTCACGTTATTGAGACGATTGACCTGGAAGCTCTGGCAGAACAGATGCACACCTTCAATTCGCCTTTCTCTGCCGGCACCATTCAGGGCATCCTGACTGATGCCGTGGTACACATCAAGGAGCTTCTGCTCGCTGGTAAGAACGTGAAACTGGACAACCTCGCCATTTTCTACATTGGCATCAAGAACAAGGAGGGTGCAGCTACTGAGGATGATTTCTCGGTGCTCAAGAATGTTCTGGGCGTGAGAATGAGAGCACGTGCTACCGGCAACTTCCGCTTCGTGAATCTGAACTTGGATGCTAACCTGAAGAGACATGCACCTAAGAAGAAGAAGAAAAATGCCTCTGATGATGGTGGTGGCGGTACTACTACCGATCCGAACGGTTCGCAGGGAGGATCGGGAGGTTCCGAATCTGGTGATAACGTAAGTCTCTAGATTTACTAACTGATTGATTGAATGAATCTTAAAGAACTCTAAACGATGGTAACTGAAAAATTTCCTATGACCATTGGTGATGAGGAGGTGCTCAATGAGCACCTTCTCCTTGCCTACAACGAAGACGGCAAAATGATGGATTCTCCCCAGAGTGTCCGTTTTCTGGTGATTCACTGCAGTGCAACCAAATGCAACCGCAACTATACGGAGAAGCAGCTTCTCCGTGACCACAAGGCTCGTGGTTTCCGCACCGTGGGGTATCACTTCTACTGCAGAAAGGATGGCAGCCTGACGCAGTTCAGAAAACTGCTGGAGGTGGGTGCTCATGCCAGACCTTACAACAGATGTTCTATCGGTATCTGCTACGAGGGTGGCTTGGATGAGGAGGGGCGCCCTGCCAACACGCTGACGCATGCTCAGTACAGGGTGATTCGTCATCTGCTGCTACAGTTGAAGATTCTGTTTCCTCAGGCTGAAATCGTTGGGCATAGGGATTTGCCGGGTGCCACTCCTAAGGAGTGTCCGTGCTTTAATGCGGCTGAATTGTTTCCTTTCTGATTACTTTATGATTCTTAATGATGAATGATTATTTTCCTATAAATCTGATTGTGCCTATGAAAAAAGAAACTCTTAAAAAAATCATTGATTTGATTATTACGGTTTTAACCGCAATTGCTTCTGCAGTTTGTGTCCAATCCTGCAGAGGATAAAAGAGGGTGTGTCATAAGCCACACCCATACGCCCTGAACCAACGGTCACCGACCTCGGCTGCCATTTTTACTCCAATTGCGAGAGGCGGTGGAGATCGGTGCCTACGTAATCGTACATCTGCCACTTCAGGAGCTGACGACAGCGCTTCTGAACTCGCTCTCCATACTGCCCCTTCAGGCTGAAGAGGTTGCGCTGGAACTTGATGCCCTGAGACTTCAATGCCTCGTAATCCTCTTTCTTCATATACAGATAGCGCTCGGGATGAGCAAGAATCGGGGTATAGCCCTTGTTCTTGATACGCTCCAATAACCCCCGGAAATTCATCGGTGGGGCAAATATGCTGGTCTCTACCAACAGATACTTCTCCGCTAACGGGAGTACATCATTCGCCTTTAAGCGTCGCTCGAAAAGGGCATCCAACATATTCTCGGCTGCCAAATGCAATTGCAACGGCTCTGCATCGGTCGCAGAAGATTGCTTCGCTCCTTCAGCTCCTGATACCTGATATCCAGGATGTCGCTGGGCAAAATCCTGAAGATACTTCTCCTTGAAATCTGCAAAGACACGGCGGAGATCGGCGGTCTCGTTCGGCACATCCTCCATGATATGAGGGGTGAACCACACTTCCTTCATGCCGCTCTCCTCATAGATTCTCAACTGCTCCAGACTCTTTTCCGGGTCCTGGAAGCCATCATCCACGCCAGGGAGGATGTGGCAATGAAAATCAATGCCACCAGGGAGAAGCTCTCGCTCCCCTGATGGCATACTCTGATTAAATATTTTCTGGAAGAATTTAAACATTTGTTTCTATTATTCTATAATCCAATTATTTAAGATTTTGCCCCCCCATTCTTTTCCTTATTATAGTTATAGCCATAACCATAGCCGTAACCATAGCCGTAGTGGCTGCCATATCTGCCGCCTTGTGCCTTGGTTCCGTTCAGAATCAATGTCATGTTCTTGAACTTCTTCTCCTTGTAGAGGGCATTCACCTCAGGCAACATACTGCGCTCCATCAAGCCGGCACGAACCACGAAGATGGTACGATCGGCAAACTGTTCGTATATTGGGGTATCTGCGACGACCTCGATAGGTGGACAGTCGATGAATACATAATCATACTCCTCGCGCATGGTCTTAATCATCTGCTCAAGCAATGGAGTGAAGAGAAGCTCGGTTGGGTTGGGAGGAATGGTTCCAATAGGAATCACATCAAAATTCTTAACCAATCCGTTTTCTTCACCCTTATAGAGGATGTCGTGGATGTCGGCGATTCTACCATTCAGGTAATCGCTCAATCCCTCGCCCGGACTATGAATCAACATAGAGGTTGAACCATGGCGGAGGTCACCATCTATCAACAAAACTTTCTTTTTCTTGATAGCGAGCGACATCGCCATATTGGCAGCAATATGACTCTTACCAGAACCTGGATTAAATGAAGTGAACACGATGACATTCTGCTCCGGATGGGTTCCGATGGTGAACTCGAAGTTGGTACGCAATACGCGGAAAGCCTCGTTGACGATATCGCGCTTGCCTGCCTTCACCACAATCATACGAACCTCTTTAGGTTTCTTCCAGAACTTGATGCGCTGCTCGAGAGTTGGACGGTTCTTGCGGCTGATAGAGAATGGAATCTCGCCGAGGAATGGTACGTTGACCTTCTTGAGATCCTTACGGCCACGAACGGTGGTATTTGCCTTCTCACGGATATAGATGACTACCATTGGAATAAGGAAGCCCAATACCAAAGCGATGAGCAAGATCTTGCGACGAACCGGCTCCACAGGGGTGTTGTCTCCTGTTGGAGGGGTGATGATACGGGTATTGTATGCGGTAAACGCCTTAGACAACTCGTTCTCCTCACGCTTCTGGAGAAGGAAGAGATACAACGCCTCCTTAACTTTTTGCTGACGGCCAACAGTCTGCAGGTACTTCGCCTGGTTAGGATTGCTGGCAATCTGAGAAGTAGTAGCAGCCTCGTTAGCCTGGAGGGTGCCCAACTGAGTCTTCAGGGTTACCACGAAGTTATCGAGACTAGCAGAGATGCTCTTGCGCATAGAGGTAAGGCTCTGATCATAATCTGCTACCAATGGGTTCTGCTCGCTGGAGTTGGCGACGATATTGTTGCGCTCCAACTGACTCTTATTGTACTCGGTAATCTGCTGTTCGATACCAGGGCTCTCGATACCGGTATTAGATGGAAGAAGCTGGTTCTTGCCAACCTTACCAGTAAGATAATTTCGGATATACTGAGCGATGGCGAGACGGGAATTGAGATCCATAATCTGCTTATCAACCTCGGTGCTCTTCTGCATATACTGCTGTGCGGCAGCCTCTACATCAGGCAGGAGATTGCTGCTCTTGAAGGCTGAAATATTCTTATCAACATCGCCCAACTCACGCTCGATGACGCCCAATCGCTCAGTGATGAAGTGAGAGGTGGAGATGGTCATCTGGTTCTTATCCTCCAACCAGTTCTTGCGGTAAACGATGATGATGTTGTTGATGACATCTTCTGCACGCTTAGCAAGCACATCCTTATAAGTAAGGTCGATGACGGTAGATTTCACATCGCTCAGACTAGCAGAGAGTGAACCCTTGATGCGGTCGGTCATTGCATAAACATTGGAACGTGATACATAGAGTACCGGTTCGTCTTCACCAGAAACAAACTGTGTGAAGGCAGGAGCCTTATCCACCTTAATCTTACCCAATGGAGTGCGAATGATCTGTCCGATTCTACCGGTGATTTCATCACTGTCATCTACTGGGAGATTATCACGGGTAACTCCCTTGAGCTTACTGATAACATAAGAGCCATCGCCCTTGAGCTGGAGCTTAAAGCTTCCGCTCTGCTCATCGGTGAATCCTACGAAATCTACTGTGACTGGGAGATCTGCGCCATAGAGTGCCTCCTTATGGAAACGTCCATCGATGGCATAATCCACATCAAGTTTCAATCTCTTACCGGTCTCGAGGAGAACGGCTGGTGACTGAATGGCAATGAGTTCATTGTTTACATTGCTCTTCATGTTTCCCATACCCATATCGGAGAACATGGAAGCTACATCGCCGCCAATGCCCTGCGCCTTGCTCTCATCCTTGATCATCAGGGATGCAGTACGCTGATATACATTAGGGGTGGTGAGGTTGTAATAAATGGCGATGCCGCAGGTTACAACCAGTGAGAGGAGGAACCAACGCCACTGTGTCAGACAGAGATAGAGGAGATCCTGAATACGGATGAAATCCTCTTCCTGGTTAGGTCGAGCCATCGGATTTGGCTGTGCTGGCTGATTCGCCGGAGTTGTATTCTGTATCATTTTTTGTTGATATTAATTAACTTTCAAGAATGTGAGAATGGTAACGATGAGAGATGAGATGCTCATCCAGAATCCCGTAGATTGCACAGTATTTCCATTGAGAGTAGAGCTTCTCTTCTTGGTATCGTTAGGTGTTACATATACCACATCGTTCTGCTGGAGATAGTAAGCAGGAGAACTGAAGATATCCTTGCCGGAGCAGAGGTCGATTTTGTAAACTTTTTGGTGGCCGTTTTCCTGACGGAGTACCATCACATCGTTTCTGCGTCCCTGAATGGTAAGATCACCTGCCTTACTGATAGCATCGAGGATGGTTACCTTTTCTTCATCAATGGCATACTGACCTGGCTTTGCCACTTCGCCCATCATGGAATAATGGAGGTTGCTGAGACTTACAGTCACTGTTGGGTCCTTGACGAGACTTGCGTCGAGGAGTGATTTCTTCACCTTTTCTGCGATCTGCTCACGGGTTAATCCTGCTACCTGAATGGTTCCTACTACAGGGAAATCGATATTTCCCTTGCTATCTACAGTATAGTAATAGGCATCCTGCGACATATTGTAAGTACCACCGCTGTTTGTACCGCCTGTAAGATTGAAGAGCTGTGAGATCTGCGGATCCTTGCTCTTGACCCCAATATAGATTTTATCGGTAGGCTTTACAGTAATAACTTTGTTCTGCAGGGTGATAACGGTATCAGGATTGTTGTTTAAATCCTGAAAGTAGGCTACATTCTTCGGTGTGCCGCAAGATGTAGCGGTTAGGAGCGCTACCCCTAGGGCACCTAACAGCATAAATTTACGAAATTTCATTTTTTTATCTAGATAATGCTTTTTTTTTATCATACACCTTTATCCTTTTTTCTTTTCTTATTTTTTTATCAGCAAATGATAGTATTTTTTTTCGAATCCCTTTTTCCCTTAACATAAGGGAGTTTTTCGAATCCCTCCGTCTCCCTTTAGCCAAAGGGAGCTCCACCTCTAAGGCGGGTGCCCCTATTCTGAGCGAGTTTGCGGCCAGAGTAGAGTTTTTCCGGCTGCAAAATTAATGGTTTTTATTGATAATAAAGAATATATCGCTTTACAAAGGTGTTTTTTAACAAAAAAAAACAAATACCTTAGAAAATAAAGAAAACAATAGGAATACCATATTATAATATGATTATGGAGGGGGAATGACTGGAGGGATTTGCGGGAAAAAAGATGGGGAAAAGTTTGGGGAATTCAGTTTTTATTGCTAACTTTGCGGTCGAATTTACGAGGAATTTATATTCTAAGAAGAGAAATCGAAAAATTTAAATTACATATAATTTCTTATGGAAAAAAACATCTATAAAGGAAACATACTGATTAGAAGGTTGGTGGTCTTAGTTGACTTCATCATCCTCAACTGCTTACTATTGGGCTTTATCAACTTCGAATTCATTCATGTTCCCGACTACCTAGATCTGAAAACAAAGATTACATTCTTTATAGCAAACGTTGCTCTCGCCATCGGCGAATACAACTACTGTACTATCATTCATGTAAGACGAATCGGTTTGCAGCAAGTACTCAAACGTACTTTCTTCCTGGCACTTTGTACAACCTTCTGTTTCATGGTCTTCCTGAAATTCTTCAGTCATGGTGGAGAAATATTTACGTTCGGATTCTACTTCGGCATCTCTTACTATCTTGCTCTGATCATCAGTCGATTCATCGAGCTCAAGGTTCTGAAATATCACCGTGCCAGAGGTAGAAACAGTCGTACCGTGATCTTCGTGGGTAGCGATCCTGCCGTAAGAGAAATGTACATTACCATGACCGAAGACCCTTCTGCGGGTTATATCGTAAAAGGCTATTATGCCGATGACGACATCGCCGGAGCGCCTCTGGAACTGAAAAAACTGGGTACCATGCAGGATCTTAACAAAATTTTAGAGTCCAAGATGAACGATACCATCAACGGTTCATCTTATGGTCTGGATGAGGTTTTCTGCAGCTTATCGCATAAGGAATCTGACCAGATTGTGAAGATCATGCGTTTCTGTGACAAGAACGTGATACACTTCTATTATCTGCCTCGTCTGTTCGGCGAATATAAGTTGCATCTGGATTCCAAGAACTTTATGGGTAAGACGGTTTACACGAACCATTGTGAGCCACTGTCTTCTATTTCGAACCGTATTCTCAAGCGTGCTTTCGATATCGCCGTGAGTGGTGTAATCTGTCTCTGTTTCTTGCCTTTCATTCCAATCATTGCGCTGATTATCAAGATTCAGAGTCCGGGTCCTATCTTCTTCCGTCAGGCACGAACGGGTCTGAACGGTGATACCTTCATGTGTCTGAAGTTCCGCTCGATGCATGTGAACAAGGATTCAGACAAGGCTCAGGCTACGAAGAATGACCCAAGAAAGTTTGCATTCGGCAACTTCATGAGAAAGACGAATATTGATGAGTTCCCTCAATTTATCAATGTATTGAAGGGCGACATGAGTATCGTGGGTCCTAGACCTCACATGTTGTATCATACTGAGGTTTATGGTAGTTTGATTGATAAGTATATGGTTCGCCACTTCTCGAAGCCTGGTATTACCGGTTGGGCTCAGGTAACGGGTTACCGTGGTGAGACGAAGGAGCTCTGGCAGATGGAGGAGCGCATCAAGCGTGATATCTGGTATATCGAGAACTGGTCGTTCTGGCTTGACATCCGTATTATCTTCCTGACAGCTAAGAGTATTATCTGCCCGGATAAAAACGCTTATTAAAATTACTCCTCTAATGCCTTGATCTGCTTTTTGGGAGTTACACCCAGATTCTTCAGGCTCTCTACCCTTCTCATTACATTGCCGGTACCATCATAAAGCTGCTTTTTCGCTTTATCATAGGTACCGGAGAGGCGGGTGAGGAGATCGCCTATGCTCGTGAAGGTGTCCTCAAAACCTACGACCTTGTCGTAAAGATCGGCAGCCGTCTTCACAATTTTCTCTACATTCTTGTTCTGACGGTCATACTGCCAGAGATTATACGCTAACTGCAATGCCATCAGGAGATTGCTCGGAGATATGATGATGATCTTCTTCTGATAGGCATAACGACTCAAATCCGGCTGCTGCTTCATCGCTGCAATATAACTGGTCTCGTTCGGTATGAACATCAAGACGAAACCGATGGCATCTTCTACCAACTTCGAATAATCCTTCTCCGCTAACTCATCGATGTGCTTGCGCACACTCAGGGCATGCGACTTCATCAACCGCTCTCGCTCCTCATCGGTCTCTGCCGCCAAGGCATCAGTATAGGCGGTGAGAGATACCTTGCTATCTATCACCACGCTCCTGCCTTCCGGGAATCGCACGATGACATCGGGACGGAAGTTCTTGCCGTTCTCATCCTTGGTATTCTCCTGGATAAAGAACTCCTCGTCCTTTCGCAAACCGCTGTTTTCCAGGATAGTTTCCAATACCATCTCGCCCCAGTCGCCCTGCATCTTGCTGTCGCCCTTCAATGCCTTGGTAAGGTTGGCGGCATCGGAGCCGATCTTCGAAGTCTGCTCCTTCAGACTTGTTACAGCCTGCTGCTGTTCCTGCTGGAAGAGTTTCATCGTTGCCTCGAAGGTACTCTGCAGTTCCTTCTTATTCACCTCGTTCTGGGTCTTGCTCTCTTCTACCGATTTCTTGAAATCGGCAAACTGCTCCTTGATAGGTTTCAGGAGTTCATCCATCTGGAGTCGGTTGTTTTCCTGGAGGGCCGACTGCTTGGCAGCGAGCTGTTCGGCAGCAGCTTTCTGCTGTTCGATGGTCATGCGATGCATCTCCTGCTTCAGACTTTCGAGTTTCTGCGCCCACTGCTGGTCGCTTTCTGCACGGAGCTTTTCGGCAAACAGCCGTTCGTTCTCCATCTGGGCTTTTAAGGATTGAACCTCAGCAGCATGAGATTGTTTCAAGGATTGCACCTCAGAAGCATGAGACTGTTTCAAGGATTGCACCTCAGAAGCATGATGCTGGTTGCACTGCTCGATATTAGCCTGCAGCACTTGAGCCTTCGCTATGAGCTGCGTTTTCTCTTCTCCCGCCTTTTTTCCTTCCATCAGCTTGCCCACGAAGAATCCGATGGCAAGTCCCACTATAATTCCTATTATTATTTCCATTTATCTTTTTTCTTATCAAAAATTATTTAAAAATCAGTTTCTCCGTTCTATCAGCCAGGAATAGAGGGATGTTGATAAAGGAATCATCCCTCTTGAGATTAAGCATCGAATATCTGATGCGCAAACCAGGTGAGTACCTTTTGTTATACTCTATCAAACTACGCCCCGTGACACTTGTACCCGACTTCACTTCCACCGGAATAACTTCCAAACCACGCTGAACAATAAATTCCACTTCTGCTTTATTACCCGAAGCCCAATAATGGGAACAATTAACGCCATTAGCCACTAAACTCTGAAGAATATAATTCTCTGCCAAAGCGCCCTTATATTCTTTAAATATAGGATTATCAACCAGATAAGCCTCAGAACTCAAATCAGCAAGCACTCTCAATAATCCCACATCAAGACTATAAATCTTGAAGATGCTCAAATCTTCATACGATTTCAAAGGAACTTGCGGAGTAGAGCACAAGCTTACCCTATATATCAATCCCGCATTTTTAAGCCATGTAAGAGCATCCTCATATTCCCTCGCTCTTGCACCAGGACGAACCAGCTGATAAACAAACTTTCTATTTTCCTTAGCCAACTGTGACGGCAAAGACTTCCAAACATGCGAAATCCTATTAGCCAGTAAAGGCGTAGCATGCTTCACAAAGTCCAAGGAATAATCTTGCAAGATATTACGTAGAGTTGTTTCCACGCCACTCAGATCCTTTTCTATCATCTTCATTGCCGCAGCTGGCATTCCACCAGATATACGATAGGCAGTAAATGCCTGAGAAAGTCTATCAAAAAAAACGTCAGGAAGAGGTTCCAAGCTATCTATTGACATATAATATTGGTAAAGCCTTTCATCTCGCTGCTCCAAAAACTCAGAAAAAGTGACAGGATACATATTTATATGGTCAACCTTACCCACAGGAAACGAAAAGCCTTGATGTCCAAAAGCCAACCCCAAAAGAGAACCAGCACAAGCCACAACATATTCCGGCGTCTTTTCGCAGAAATATTTCATTGCGCTAATGGCTTCCGGACAGTCTTGTATCTCATCAAGAATAAGCAAACTCTTCTGAGGCAAAATAGGTTCTGAAGTAAGATACGACAATTGCTCGATGATTTGCAGCGGGTTCTTGGTCTTGCGAAAGATATCGCAGACTCCCTCTTCTTCATCGAGACTAAAATATGCGCAATGCTCAAAATATTCTTCTCCGAACTTCTGAAGTACAGAAGTCTTTCCTACTTGTCGAGCGCCCAGCATTATCAATGGTTTACGGTCTTTTTTAGCTCTCCATTGTTTTAATTCTTGAATAATAGTTCTATTAAACATTTTTTTGCACCTCCATCATTAAAGTGCAGAAAATGTGTAAGTTTACACATTTCTGATACTTCTTTTGTGAAATTCTCCACATTTTCCGCACTTGAGTTTTATTTTTCATCGCAAAGATACTAAAAAAAAGACAAGCAAACAAGCTATTTACTGCATTTTTAACCAACTTTATTACATCATTTATTTCAAGAAGAGCATAAGACCATACGTAAGATTCTTTCTAGCTCATTAAAAAAAACGAAAAACAAGGGAAAACAGGTGATTAAATGAAAAATTTGCATTATCTTTGCAAAGGCAATTGAAATTGAAGAAAACAAATTGAAATTGAAGAAAACAATAAAAACAAAATAAAGATATAGACTATGATCAAAAGATTATTATCCTTTTTAGACGCTTCGCCAGTGAACTTCCTGGCTGTGAAGAATATCTCCGAGGAATTGGAGAAAAATGGGTTCAGACGATTGAACCCTCAGGAGCCGCTGGGCAAGGTTGTGGCTGGTGACAAGTTCTTCGTTACAAAGAACGACTCTTCTATCTATGCCTTCCAAATCGGAAAGAAGGCGCTGGCGGATGCCGGCTTCCACATGATCTGCGCGCACTGCGACTCTCCTACCTTCCGCATTAAGCCTAACGCTGAGATGCTTTGCGAGGGCGGTATCGTGAAACTGAATACCGAGGTTTATGGCGGTCCGATTATGTCAACCTGGTTCGACCGTCCACTCACTCTGGCGGGTAGAGTAATCGTAAAGGGCGAGGATGCGATGCATCCGAAGACGCTCCTGCTCCATATCCAGCGCCCATTGCTGCAGATCAGTAATCTCGCTATCCACTTCAACCGTCAGGTGAACGATGGCGTGAAGTTGAGCAAGCAGAAGGATGTGCTCCCTATCCTCGGCATCATCAACGATGAACTGGAAAAGGGTAATCTGCTGATGAACGTGATTACCGGCGAACTGAATATCCAGAAGGAGGATATCCTCGACTTCGATCTCTATCTGGCTGATGCCACTCCAGCCTGCACCTTCGGTGTACACGATGAGTTCATCTCTTCGGGAAGACTCGATGATTTATCGATGTGCTGGGCTGGCGTAGAAGCAATGATTGCAGCAGATGCAGTTTCATCATCTTCTGATGCAACATCATCTGCATCTGATACCACTCGTGTTCTCGCCATTTTCGACAACGAGGAGACCGGGTCTCAGACAAAACAGGGTGCCGGAAGCCCATTCTTATCCTTTATGCTCCAGCGCATCGCCCTGGCACAGAGCGGAACTGAAGAGGCTTATTATCAGGCTGTGGAGCGTGCCTTTATGATTTCTGCCGATAATGCGCATGCCTGGCATCCTAACTACAGCGAGAAGTTTGACCCAACGAATCATCCGATGCTGGGGGGCGGTCCGGTCATCAAGTTCAATGCGGCACAGAAGTATGCGAGCGATGCCGTATCTGCTGCCATCTTTGCGAATATCTGTGAGGCAGCCGGTGTGCCATGTCAGCGTTTCGTAAACCACAGCGATGTAGCAGGTGGCAGCACCTTGGGCAATATCCTCGCCTCTTCCATCCCATTGAAGGGCGTGGATATGGGTAATGCCATCCTCGCCATGCACAGTTGCCGCGAAACCGGCAGCGTGATGGATCACGAATATTGCGTGAAGGCATTCACTAAGTTCTATCAGCTGTAATTTGAAAGCTTTTGCCCTTACAGGGCGGCAGGCTTGCATCCATAATTACCCAGGGCGGATGCCCTGGGCTAGGAGCTTCTGCCCTTTCAGGGCGTATGGAGACAAGTATTCAGGGCGTATGGAGACAAGTATTCAGGGCGTATGGAGACAAGTATGCAGGGCGTATGGAGACAAGTATGCCCTTTATAATTTCTTCTCATACCCCTTATTCTGCTCCAGTTTATTATTCAAATCGATGCATTTCTGCGGTATCGGGAAGACGGTGGTATAGCCAGATTCCTCGCCCTGAAGTGGGGTGCGGAGATCATAAGCTGCCGTAAACTTGCCGAAACGGATGAGGTCCTGACGGCGCCAACCTTCCCATACCAGTTCCAGCAATCGCTCTTCCAGGATGTTGGCAAGCGTTGCCTTGCGATTCGGCATGCCTACACGAGCACGGATCCTGTTCAGTTCCACATCACCATTCTCTCCCAGGCGAACCTTGGCTTCCGCCTTCATCAGCAGTACATCGGCATAACGGAAAAGAACGATATCGTTGCTCTGCAACTTGCCATCCATATACGAAGTTCTATCTACCTCGTATTTCGCCATTCTCGCTCCAGCCGTCTTGATATACTTGCTGCCAGTCAGGTTCTGAGCCACCTCAAAAGGCTGATACTCCAGAGGCTTGCCATTATCCATCAGCAGTTCCTTGCCATCCACCTTCACTACACCTGCCACAAAGTTCATCTTGCAACGGGTGTCCTCGTCTGCTTCGCCATAACGGTTGGCCTTCATCGTAGCAATCGTAGCACAGGTACCATTCTCACTACCCCATCCCAAGGCACCACCATGCGTATAATGGTAAGAGCGGAAAAGATAATGAAACTGATTGGTATAGATGTTCTTATCCATTGGAATGGTAAAGATGTTCTCCTTCGATGTCTCATTGTGCGTAGAGAAATTGAAGGCATCATCTGCCTCCAGGTCATACCCCTCTCCGGCAAGTTTATCGCAATAGTAAATGCAGGTTTCCCAGGCATTCAACTTCTTGCTGCGGTTCGCACTCGCCTTGCCGCCATTGAGCAGAGAAGCTCCATCGGCAGTCTGCACCATAAAATAGATATCCTTACCCTTAGGTCGCTTTGCATACCCCTTGGTCCAGTCATCAAACATGTAGATCTCGGCATTCAGCGCCAATTTTGCCAGCAGAAAGTTAACCACAGGCTGCGTGATGCGGCCATAGTAATTGCCCTCCTTGTTGCTATGCTCATCGGGAAGATAAGGCAGCACCTGCTGCAACTCGCTGAAAACGAAGTGGAACACCTCGCTCCGCTCGCTTTGAGAAGGAAGAGCAGCACCAGTGACAGAAGGAAGAGTGGCATCAGCTCCCCCAGCATTCGCATAAAGGGCAGCTTCTCCCGAAGACAGAATAACCGGAATCCTGCCAAACATATCCATCGCCTCGTAATACATCAATGCCCTTAAGGCACGAACCTCTGCCTGAAACTGGTCTTTCTGGTTTGCTGTGAGCAGAGACGACTTGGCTTCAATGATGTCGAGCGACTTGTTTGCCAGAACTATCACCTTATAGAGATACTTCCAGGTATCATAAAGCGGCTCATCATCAGCCGTCCAGTCATGCCGGTACATGGCATTCCACAACCCGCCGTCATACCAGTCGCCTCCACGAATCGGAATCATCGCCTCGTCAGTAGTCAGCGTGTTGTAGTCGTAGATGCCACGGCAGGTACCCTGAATACCCTCACTCTCGTTGGTGCCGCCGATATAATTATAGAGTGAAGCCACGGCGTTGGTATAAATATCCAAGGCAGAGCCATAAATGGCTTCCTCCTCGAGCTGGTCCTTCGGATGCTCATCCAGACAGGATGTCATCGTCAGCGATGTCATTGTCAAGGCTGCTATCAGGAAAAAGTATATTCTATATCGTTTCATATATTTCTGCATTTAAAATTCTGAATTTAATGTTCTGCATTTAGAATTCTGCATTTAAAGTTCCGCATTTAAAGTTCTGCATTTAGAATTGAACACTCAAACCCAACGAGAAGGTGCGGTAAAGCGGATAGGTGCGCTTGTCGTCGATACCCATCGTACTGTTCACCACATAACTGTTGATCATCGGCGTCAGTCCGCTATAACTGCTGATAGTGAAAAGATTGTTCACGCTTGCCGACACCCTGAGCGACTGCACCACGCCCTTGCGGATAGGAATATCATAACCCAGGGTGAGATACTCGAAGTTAAGATAATCGCCTTTCTCCAGCCAATAATCGGATACATTCTGGTCAACGATGTTCTTCTCCGGGGCACCCTTCAGCACGTTGTAATCCGGGAAACTCGACATGTTGGTATATGCCAGCCCCGTTCCATTGAAAATCTTATGTCCAAAAGCACCATTCATCTGCAAGGAGAGATACCAGTCGCGATAACGGAAACTGATGTTTGAGCCAAGCGTCACCTTTGGCGTTGCCTGTCCGGCGATATATCTGTCACCGCCATCGCTCAAATCCACGGTTCCGTTCTTATCTAAATCTTCTATATCATAGCGATAATGCCCGTTGCCATCTTCTACAAGTCCCTTGCAATGAGGCAGATAGAAGACACCCAGCGGCTGTCCCACTATCTGATAGACCACATTGTTATAGCCGCCATGCTGACCGGCACCCGATAAGGCACCCATCGCCGTGATATCCGCCGCCGACATCTGCATGCCATCATATTCGCCACTGAGCGAGAGGAGCTTGTTCTTCTGCCAAGCCAGATTCATGTTGATGTTCAACTCCATATCCTTCTTCTGTATAGGCGTGATGGAGAAGCCCACCTCCAATCCCTGATTGCTCATCGAACCGATGTTTGCCAAGAGCTTATCGTAGGCGAAAGGTGGCACCGGCACATCGTAGGCATAGAGCATATCGGTGGTCTTGGAATAGTAATACTCCGCCGTCAGCACGAGACGGTTGTTCCATAAACCCAGGTCGGCACCCAAGTTCCAGGTGGCACGCGTCTCCCACTTCAGGTCGGGATTGTTGTTGCGAATCATACCCATCGTTACCACAGGCGAGCTGTTCACCGAAACGATGCCGTTCTGTCTCACAGTGTTCATGGTGGTATAGGCAGAGATGCCGCCCAGATTACCCGAACGTCCATAACCCGTACGCAACTTGAGCATCGTAATCGCTTTGAGCTGGCGAAGCCATTCTTCCTGCTTCATATCCCAGGATAAGGAAACGGATGGGAAGAAACCCCAGGTATGGTCATCGCCCACCAAAGAAGAACCGTCGCCACGCATGGAAACTGAAAGACTGTACTTATTATATAAGGTATAGTCGATGTTGCCCATCACGGAAGCCAGCGCCTGGTCTTCATAGTTGCTGTCTGTACCGCCGAAAGGTCGGGAAGCGGCAGCACCGATATTGTGGTAATACATACTATTGTTTGAGAATCCCTTGGCAGAAGTCCAGAATCCCGTACGGATATCCTTCTGATACTCAGCACCTGCCATCGCCTTAAGGCTGTGAATGCCCCACACCCGCTGATAGTTCAAGGAAACATTGGCAAGCCATTCCTCGCTTTTGAACTCCCCACGATAGAGATTGCCCTGCGCCCACACCCAGGTAGGACAGAACTGGTTATTCTCGTTGGAAGTATAACTGTATGCCCCAAAGGCAGAAATGCTCAGGTTGCTCAAAATATCATAGTTCAGTTTCAGATGGGCATTGAAGTTCATGTTCTTCGTATCCCTGCGCTCTTCGAGCAGGGCACCGGGAGGATTCACCTGCGAAGCAGCTCCATTCTTCACCCAACTGCCATTCAGCCTATCAAAAGGATAGGTAGGATTCATGGCATCGGCAGAATAGAAAAGCATCTGACTGTCGAAGATATCATTGTTTTTATAGGATGAACCGAATACGCCGAAATCACCCGTCAGTCTATCACCAAACGCCTTCTGGGTAACATCAATCTTAGCCACCAGGTTGCGATAGCCCTTGCTCCGGATGATGGTGTTATGGTCGATATAGCCGAAGGAAGCCCGATAGTTGCTCTGCGGAGTACCACCGCTGAAGGCGAGATAATGGTTCTGCACATTTCCGGGTCGGGTAATGGCTTTGGAGAAATTGGTATCAAATCCCTTATTGTTATATTCCAGCCCAAACTTCTGTGCAGCAGCGATGTATTCAGCGGCATTCAGCATCTCCATACTCTTGAACATCGCCTCGATGCCATAGTTGCCCTCGTAAGAAATCTGAAATCCCTTACCCGTTCCCTTCTTGGTCTTCACCTGGATAACGCCCGAAGCACCACGAGAACCATAAAGAGCGGTTTCACTGGCATTCTTCAACACGGTAAAGCTTTCGATATCAGCTGGATAGATCGTAGCAAGCGTTGCCACATCCGAGGTTACGCCATCGATGATGACCAATGGGTCGTTGCCGCCCATGATGGAAGTGGTACCACGAACCCGCACAGAGTTGAGCATGGCAATACGGTCGAGACCATTGGTAGTAACGTTTACACCAGCCGTCTGTCCATTCAAGGCATCAAGGGCATTATTGAGTACGCCCTTCTTCAGCAGTTCAGGCTCCACCACGCTCACCGAACCGTATAAGCGCAATGAATCTAGACCTTTGACATTTTCTGACTGGGCATAGAGGGTATGAGGTGCAAGAATCATCGCACCTACGGCATATAATATAATTTTTAAGTTCTGTTCCATAACTATATCTGAGTTTAGTTTAGGCTCAAATCTATTTCGACTGCAAATATAATAAAAAAGAATGATACAAAATCCCTTTTTCCCAAAAATCTTTCGAAAAAAGACTCAAAATACTTTATGTACAAGGTAATCATAAAGTTCGAAGGAAAGAGAAACGGAAAAAGGAAGCCAAGACAAATACAAACTTATCCGACTTCCTTTTGTTTCATTTATATAAACGAGAACCACTATACCAAGGTTCCGTGCTTATCTATGTTAATTATCTCTTCACTCTCAATCCATTCTCGATGCTGGAGAGTTCATCGAAGAACTCAGCATCAATCTTCAGCCGCTCCTCTACCTTGGCGCAACTGTGGATAACCGTGCTATGATCGCGATTACCAATGAGTTTGCCCACTCTGGAAGCAGGCATTTTGATGAGTTTTTGAGCCATGAACATCGCCACCTGACGCGCCTCCACGTACTCACGCTTGCGGCTCTTGCTGTTGACTGCAGCCACCGTTACCTTGTAATGATTGCAGACCGCCTCCACGATTTCATCGAGGGTGAGCACCTTGTTGCTCTCCTCAACCTTGACGGCACGCTTGATGACACGCTCCGCCAGTCGGATGTCGATGCTGCTGTTATATACGATACTGTAAGCCAGCAAACCATTGATGGCACCCTGGAGATCACGCACACTGCCGTTGCAGGTCTGTGCGATGAAGGAAACCACATCCTTCGGAATCTTCAGTCCATCCTTGCGCACCTTGTTGCTCACGATATCGACGCAGAGTTCCACATTCGGCTTCTCCAACTCCGCCACCAGTCCACAAGAGAAACGGGTGATGAGTCGGTCTGGCATATCCTTGAGTTCTACCGGAGGTCGATCGCTCGCCAGAATGATACGCTTTCCATTACGGAAGAGGTGATTGAAGATGTGGAAGAAGGTATTCAAGGTCTTCGCCTTGCCTGCCCAATCCTGCACATCATCCACGATGAGCACATCGATAGACTGGTAGAAATTGATGAAATCATTGCTCGCATTATGCAGCACCGCATCGGTATATTGTGTCTGGAAGAGGCGGGCACTGACATAGAGCACACGCTTCTGCGGATACATCTGCTTGGTTTTCAGACCGATGGCATTCACCAGGTGAGTCTTTCCGCTACCAGAAGGACCATAGATGAACATCGGGTTGAACTGCGTGGTGTTCGGATGCTCAGCAATAGACAATCCCACCGAACGTGGCAGCTTGTTGCTGTCACCCTCCATATAATTATTGAAGGTGAGTTTCGGATCAAGTTGGGTATCAATGTCTTCAGGCTGCTGTGGTTCTGCCGGGTTAGCCTGTGTCTGTGGCTGCTGTGCCAATCTCTTGCGCTCAGCCTCATCAATATCAGCCGGATCAGCTTCCACATCCTGGGTCAACCTGTGCTCCTTATCCGTTACCACCCGATAAGTGAGACGGATGCCATCGCCGAAATTGCGATGAAGGACCTTGCTCAACAAGCCAACATAATTCTGTTCCAAGTACTCATATACGAATGGACTTGGAACTTGAACCAACAAAGTCTTGGTCGAAGGCTTGTACGACTCAAAGACAATTGGTCGAAACCATGTATTATATTGCTGCTCTGACACATTATCCTTTATAAGCAAAAGACTATTGTCCCAAAGCGCTTTTGGACTTGCTAACATTGACACTATTTACTACTTATTTTAATTGATTTTTTACCTTAACACTACATCAGATTGCACCATCTGATGCAAATCGACTGCAAAATTACAAAAAAAAGCCCAAAGTAGCAAATCGGGCTATTTATAATATTTTAAGACTACCTAGATAACTATCTCATAATCAAGCAACTAAGAAAGTTATCCACAATTGCGTTTTAGGGGCAGTGAAACAATTTTGAAACACCCCGAAATAGCTAAAAAACAACAAGTTCTGTAGCTATTCCGGGGCGTGAAACATTGCCTTTACTATTTAGACAAAATTTATTTTGGCTTTTTCCTCAAAGAAGCCTTCAAAACGGTATTCTCGAGGCTCTACTTGTCTTTCTTGCCAAAAATTGAGAAGTGAACATAGCGCTTTGGATGCGCCTTGAGATCGATGACCAGAGAGTCGGCATGCGACATCGTTGAGTTCAGATTCTCATAGAGACGGGTATCGTTCATGAGGAGACCGAGGCTACCCTTTCCGCTGTTCAACTGCTCGGTGAACTTCTGTGCACCATCGAGGGTGGCATTCACTCTATCAAGTGTGCCCTGCACATCGAGGCTCGCCAGATTAGAGGTGAGTCGGTTGGTATTGTCGAGAACGCCATTTGCCTTCTTCATCATACCCGGCACCTGCTTGTTCAATCCAGCCATCAGGGTATTCAGCTCACGGGTAGAAACGGTGAGGTTGCTGGTGATGGTCTCCACATTGTGGAGGGAAGCAGCCAGGGCAGGATCAGCCAGGAGTGCATTCACACTGGTGAGGATGGAATCCAGCTTAGGCAGCATCTTCTCAACAACCGGAATCATTTCGGCAGCCTTGCCCATCATACCGGAATTCACCGTACCAGGAATGATGCCGCCCGGTTCGATACGCTCACGAGGATTGTTGGCAAGCAGGAGACTAACCTGGAGATTGCCCATGATATCCTTAGAAATCTCTGCGGTACTACCCGCAGGGATTCTCAGATCCTTATTGATATCCACCTTGACCTTGATGGGACCCTTTCCAGAATAGTCGAAATCCAGCTGATCCACGGTACCCACCTTGTAGCCATCGGCATAGATAGGGGTAGAAGCACCCATCCCCTGGATGTCATCAAACGTCATATAGTAGGTGTTATTGGTAGAGAACAAGTTGATGCCTTTCAGAAAGTTGATTCCGAAATACATCACCAAGATACCTACAATAGCGACCAACGCTATCCTAATTTCCTTTGTCAGTTTCATATTTATCTATTTTTGTTCTTTTTATTATACCTATTTATATAGAGCGAATCACAGGCTGCCCGAAAAGGGAGCTACCGGTTGCCCGGGAAGTGGAGGAGCTACCGGTTGCGGTTCTGCTTGAACTCACGGATAGCCTGGTTCACGTCATATTTCTGTCCGTTCTTGAAGGCGATGATGAAAGCCTCCGGAAACTTATCCAGCTTTTCCTTGCGCAGGCGATAGATTTCGTTGTAATTGGTGGATGCCCCCAGGGTGTATTTCACCAGATTACCTTCCTGGAAGCTGTCGTAATCGGTTTCGCCCTTGAAATGGGCATCGCCCTTGCGAAGGTTTCTACTACCTACGAAAATCTGAAGCTTGAAGACCGGCGCATCGGCTACCTCTGCCCTCTTCACTTTCTTCTCCACCCGCTTTGGCTGTTCAGGCGTTGCCTCTTCACGCTTCGGCTGCTTTCCCCTCGTTACGACACGAGTCTTAGGCGCAGGTTCCTGATCCGGAACAATCTTCGGGATATTCACATCCTCGGAATCCGAGGCACGATAAGGAACGGAAACCGATCTGTCGTACTTATTCTTGTATTTTGCGAAAGCCTCGTAGATGCCACGGGCGATATCATCCACTCTGCTGTCATTGTTGAGCAGGCGCTCTTCATCAGGAGTTGTGATGAATCCCAACTCAATGAGGCAGCCCGGCATAGAAGTCTCTCTCAAGACCAGGAATCCCGCCTGATGCACGCCCTTGTCGGGACGGTTGGCACCATCGCAGACACCTCGCTGGATCATTCGAGCCAGTTCTACGCTGCGCTCCATATTCTTGCCCTGGATGAACTCGAAGATGATATAGCTCTCAGAAGAGCGGGGATCGAAGCCCTGATATCTCTGCTGATAGTCCTTCTCCATCGAGATGACGGAGTTTTCCCGCATCGCTACATCGAGATTATCCTTGGCACGGTGCATACCTAGGGTATAGGTCTCGAAGCCACGAGCCACCTTTCCTGCCGGCAAGGCATTGGTATGCACGGAGATAAAGAGATCGGCATTGGCACGGTTGGCGATATTCGCACGCTCATTGAGCGGGATGAAGACATCCGTCTTGCGGGTATAGATGACTCTTACCTCCGGGAGATTCTGCTCCACATACTTACCGAAGCGCAAGGCAACGGCAAGATTGATATTCTTTTCCTTGGATATGGCTCCGAGTGCTCCGGCATCATGACCACCATGACCGGGGTCGATGACCAGCGTGAACCGCTTATTGGCAGCTAACGATGTCATTACAAACATGCAAATCAAAGCCCATATCAGTGTTACTTTCTTACACATACTTTCTGATGATTTTGCAAAATTACTACTTTATTATCAGAAAACCTAATTCTAACTATAAGTTTTATCATTTGTTAATACAACCTCTACCCCTGCGCCGTCGCTGTCGGCACCCATCGGTGGATTCACCTTGGTGATAGAGAGTTGGAGTTTCTGGATTTCCGGGAAATCGGAAAAGAGCCTATGGGCGATTCTGCCTGCCACATGCTCCAGGAGCTTGCTGGGCACCGCCATTTCTTCTCTTACCTTCTGATAGACCTCGGCATAATTGAGGGTTCCCTGAAGATCATCGGTCTGCATGGCAGAAGAAAAGTCATAATCCAGCACCAGGTTGACAAGATAATCGTTGCCAACAATTCGCTCCTGCGGCAATACGCCATGGAAAGCGTGGAAACGCACATTCCTGAGGTATATCTTACTGCTCATCAATTTCATCTTCAGTCTCCTTATAATCTATTCCGTTTTCCAAGTTATCTATTCCATTTTCTTCATAGAGGTACTTCTTCAAGGCTCTTTCCACGCCCACCCGCCAGGTGTTGAGGGTTTCGGAGGTGAGCTGAAGCTGATTGACCAGCTTGATGACGTGGGCAACCGGCATACGATAGCGCAGAACGCCGGATATGAGCTTGGCATAGTTCCAATACTCGGGATTGAACTTCTCGCTCAATCCTTCGACGGTAATCTTGTAGCCACGCTTGTTGACAAACTGGAAATCATACCGCTTCTGTCCTTCCGAGAGCACCGTCTTGATGATCTTGCCCTTGGTGACAGACTTGGGGAGGATGATGCCTTCATCCTCATCCTGCAAACCGGTGAATATCTCGTAGGGATGACCATTGAGTAATCCGACCAAAGCCACCCATTTCTCCTTATTGTTCTGGTATCTTACCACATCGCACTCCAATTCCTTAGGTCGAACCTCTACCACTTCCGGGCTACAGATTGATTTCTGCGTTTCTTCGGAAACAAGTTTCGCCAATGGAAGATGGAGCTTATTCCAATCGACATTCTGCGCATCGAAATGCTCATGCAGGTCAGCCAATCGGGTCTTCAAATCTTTCATCAAGGCATGGCTCGCCTCTTCGAAAGTCATATTTTCAGTATATTCCATATTAAACGTTTAATAATTAGCTGCAAAATTAAAACAATATTTCTAAAATATGAAACGTTTGAGCAGATATTTCATCAAAAAACGCACGAAAAGCTCATTATGAAGCAAAAAATGTAAAAGAACCGTGTTCTTTTTGGGAAACTTTCATTATCTTTGCATAAGATATTAGAAAAAGAAACAAGATATGGAATCAATCAAGAAAAGAACCTCGATTCGCAAATATGCAGACAGAGAGGTAACAGATGAACTTTTGAACCAGTTGCTGGAAGAGGCGATGCGCACTCCTACTATGGGAAACCTGCAGCTCTACAGCGTAGTGGTAACCCGCAGCGAAGAGGGAAAGAAGGCTTTGGCACCTGCCCACTTCAACCAGCCGATGGTGACAGGTGCTCCTGTGGTACTCACCATCTGCGCTGACTACCGCCGCACCACCCTCTGGGCAGAAAACCGCAAGGGAACCCCGGGATACGACAACATCCTCTCGTTTATGAATGCGGCTACCGATGCCCTGCTCTTTACCCAGACATTCACCAATCTGGCAGAAGAGGCGGGTCTGGGAACCTGCTTCCTGGGCACCACGGTGTATATGCCGAAAATGATCATCGACACCCTGAAGTTGCCGAAGCTGGTAATGCCAGTGGCTACCCTTACCATCGGATGGCCGGATGAACAGCCTGCCCAGAGCGACCGTCTGCCATTGAGAAGCATCATCCACAACGAGCATTTCGAGGATTATACCCCAGAAAAGATTGATGACTTCTATGCCGAGAAGGAAGCACTGGAAGAGAACCAGGAGTTTGTACGCATCAACAACGTAGAAACCTTAGCCCAGGTTTTCACCGATATCCGATATACCAAGAAGGATTGCGAAGCCATGAGCGTCGGATTCCTCGATGCCCTCAAGCAGCAGGGATTCCTCAAATAAATAAAAAAGCGCATCAGCAAGTTAATCTCGCTGATGCGCTTTTTTATTTTACTTTCAGTTTTACTTATTGAAACCTGTAATCTCTACGTATGGAGCCTGACCTCTGCCATCCTCATCACGATAAGATACCTTGATAGTCTTGCACTCATTCGGCATCAGACTGAAATAGTTATCGCTGTAGATAACAGGGAGAATCTGCTCACCATCACCACCCTTCAGGTTCAGACGAACCAAGAGGGCAGGTACATTGCCGGTATTGCGGATCTCTACCTCGCCAACCCACTCTTCGCCCTGCTGAACGAAACGCTTGCCGCTGACAGCAACCTCTGCCTTTGGCAATTTAGAGAGTGCCTGGAGATTATCCTCTTCCTTACCCATTACATAGAAGTTGTCAGAAACCACCTGGTTGTTCTGCTCAAGAATCAACTTGATGTAGTAAACCTCCTCATCCGGTTCGCTTACGCTAACGGCATCGAGAGTCTGGTCTTCTGCCACATTCACTTCCTTACTCTCCTCCTTGATCAACTTTCCGTACATATCAAAGACCTGAGCCTTGGCAAGCAAGCCATTCTTGGCACCACCAGCGAAGTTAACCACCTCGGCAACCTTCTTCACAGGGTTGTACTGGATATGCAATGGTTCGCAAGCCTTCTTCACGCCAAAGTAGGCGGCAGTTGGCTCGAAGTAATAATCATAGGTACACCATACCATGCTTGGCCAGCAGGCATGACTCATCCAGATAAGCAAACCAAGACGGTCCTGCTGAGAAGACTCATACATTGCACGGTAGCCATCATAGTTGAGCCACTGTGCCCACTTGGTAAACTGCTCTGCACTCTGAGGCTTGCCATAACGCTTCTCCATGATGTTGTTGAAAGACTCACCCCCCTGGGCACCCTTCAATGTATAATCATGCTGTCCCCAAGCATCGCTCTGTGGCCACAGATGCTCCGGTTCCATCATTCTGCTCAGAGACTCGAAGGTAGGCACATTCGGCATACCACGCTCTGAATGCAGCTTATGGCTCTGGTTAGCGAAGTAGAAAGATGGCGACTTCATCTGGTAAGGACCATGACCGCTGACACCGAGGTCGGCTGAGCTAGGAATATACCCCAACTGTGGATGGATATCCTTGACCTGCTCTCTCAGCACCTTGTCGATGGATGCAGGAGGGAAGCCCTCGTTTCTACCGCAATAGATACCGATACAAGCATGACTGCGGATGCGGGAGATGTAATCGGCAGAGTTCTCGAGGAACATCTTGTCGTCATCAGGATCCGGTCCGTCCCATGGGTTAGCCAACCAGAAGTCCTGCCAGATCATGATACCATACTTATCGCATGCCTCATACAGTTCCTCATCACCAATCTGACCTACCCAGTCGCGAATCATATTGTAGTTCATCTCCTTATGATAGCGAACGGCAGCATCGTATTCACGTCCACGGTAGTTGAGGTTGGTCTCAGAGAATCCCCAGTTACCACCCAATGGATTCAATCGCTTGCCATTGATGTAGATCTTGGTCTGGGTATCCAGGTCGGCATAGCTCATCTGGCGGATACCCGCCTTATAGTTGACCTCAGAGATTACCTCGCCTGAAGCCTTGTCAGAAACCTTGAAACCGGCATCATATAAATAAGGAGAACCGTAGCCGTTAGGCCACCAGAGATTCATGCGCTGGTTCTTGAGCTGAGGATAATCAGCTGGAGCGAAAGCCACCTCACGCTTCTCGTTTGGCTGCAGGCTAACCTCCTGCTCGAACTGGATTTTGCCGATAAAACCGGAAAGCTTCACGGTCTTAGCCACGGCATCTGCATTCTTCAGGAAGACAGATGGAGTCATGGTTGCCAATGTATCCGGCAGATTCAAAGTAGATGTTACCAGCGGATCGGAAACGCTCACACCGTTATCGTGGGTAAGATAGACGTCATTCCAGATACCGATTTCACGACCTGGGGTATTGGTAATCCAGTCCCAGCCGATAGATGCGTGGAAGGTAGGGTTATCAGCACCCAACTCACCACCGTTGAGGTCAGTATTCTGGAGATTCTTCTGCTTCACTACGCCGAAGTGGGCATTCTTGATGACATGCACCTCGAGCTTGTTGGCACCCGTCTTCAACTTCTTGGTCACGTCGATGCGAGAGCGGATAAAGGCACCGTCGATTCTGCCAATCTTCTCACCATTGAGGAGGATATCCGCCTTCCAGTTGATACCATCGAAGTTGAGATAGGTATGCTGGTTCCTGTTGGCAGATGGCTGATGGTTGATGGTAGTACGATACCAGAAATCAGAATTGAAGAACGACTCGGAAATCTGTCGCATATTATCATCATAGCGGTTATCAGGCACCGCACCGATATTCATATAGCTGGTAAGCACGGTACCAGGAACGGTAGCCTGAATCCAGGCATCACTTCCCTCACGGCGCAACTGCCACTGATTGAGCATCTGCTTGCCATTCTTAGAAGCCAAAGTGTTGGCTGCCTCGGCACGCAAACCGCCCTTACCCATCACCTGCATCTCTGACAAGGCATAGCGACCAGAAGCATCCGGCTGGGTAAGCAGCAGTCTCACATATCTGCCATGCCCCTTGCAAGCCACCTTCTCGGTCAAGCCCTTCTGCTTCTGCTGACCCAGGGTAGCAATATCACTCCAGTTTCTGGCATCACAGGAAACCTGAATCTTGCCCTGGCGAGCCTTGTTGACCCAGAAGAGATTCACCTGATCGAAATCAGCCACAGTACCCAGATCTACATAGAGCCACTGGGCATTCTTTGCCAATTCAGACTTCCATACACTGGAGAAGTGCATGGATGGACGCCATGAAGTAGTATTATCAATGAGTTTGACGCGCCACCACGCAGCACCCGGCATCGTAAATTCGATGCGAACATGCTCATAGTTGCCCGGTTTCTTCAAAGGAATGGAAACATTCAGCTTGCGGAGCGGCAGGCGCACCACATCCTGGAACTTGTTTGGGTCGGAACTTACCTGCTGCTTGGTAGCCTCGCCAGGAAGTCCGGTACCTTTCTCTTCACTCAGCACCTCCCATTTCGTACCATTGTGTGAACCCATCACACGAATCACATACCCCTGAGTAGCCTTGTCCTGATAGTAAGCCAATTCACCTGTAAACTTCAGGTTTCTGAGGTTTACCTTCATGGCTTCCCAATTGAACTCAGCAAAAGCCTTCTCGCCCTTGATATACTGACTGGTGACCATGTTGCCATCGATCATCTTCTCCTTGTCACGGTTGGACAACTCGCCTTCATTCGTTCTTACACTCAGGAAGGAAGGAGCCTTGCTGGTGATGATACCATCTGTTACCAGATGACCTGTAAGATTGAAATCGGCATTCGAGGAAGTATATACCATACGGTTCAAGGCGATGTTCCTATAGGTATCATCCTTCACCATTTGAGGAGCCGTAAACTGAGATGGGCGTCCCGGATACTGTCCGATACCCCTTGTCCCTGTCTGATCATCGGCATAAGTCAAGCCCAGAGCCTGGCTGAGTAAAGCTATAACCACAACTGCTTTCTTCATTATTTTTTAAGTTTAAGTAATATACTAAGTTTTGTGCAAAGTTACAAAAAAAAATTATACGCACAAATATTTTAAACCAATTTATTTATTCTTGCGTATTTTAGGGGCAAAAAATACCCAATGCCCTATAAAAATAAAGCGCAACAGACAAATAGTCCGCTGCGCTTCTATCATAAATTTCAATTAAACTAGTACTCAAGTACACATTTTATCTTAACGGTTCACGATCAACCTTCAACCGTCAACTACTCTACGACGATAGGCTTGTACTTAGGCACCAATGCCTTCATGATACACCAGCCTACGAGGTAAGCCACACTACAGATGCAGAATACAATCATATAAGCACCTGGCTTGCCATCGAAGCCCATGAAGGTGAAGGCAGAACCCTGACCCTCTGCGTAGGTGAAGAGCATACCAGAACCCTTGTTGATGAGGAAAGAACCGATACCACCCGCCATCGCACCAATACCGGTGATAGTTGCAACAGTAGATTTTGGGAACATATCACCGATGGTAGAATAGAGATTGGCAGACCAAGCCTGATGACCCGCACCGAGCAAACCGATGATGATAGCTGGCCACCATGCACTGTACTCACCCATAGGCTGAGCTATCAGACCGAGCAATGGGAAGCAGGCGAAGATCAACATCGCACGCATTCTACCGATATATGGATTCATACCCTTCTTATCTACAAAATAGGTTGGCAAGTAACCGCCACCAATACTCAATACCGTAACAATCGCATAAAGAGTGAAGATGAGGGCAATACCCATACCAGAGTCTGAAGAGTAACCATACTGATCTGAGAAGTAAGCTGGCGCCCAGAAGAGGAAGAACCACCATACACCATCGGTCATCAACTTACCCACGATGAACGACCAAGTCTGGCGATAGCTGAAGCACTTGAGGAAACCGATTGTCTTCTCCTCTGAAGCCTCTGCAGTCTCAGCTTTCTCAGCCTCAGCATTTACCTTCTCTAAATCTTCATCCTGCTCAATGTAAGTAAGCTCAGCCTTGTTTACATACTTGCTCTGAGAAGGCTTCTCATAAAGCCAAATCCAGAGCCCCATCCATACATAACCGAGCACACCGATGATGATGAAAGCCCACTCCCAGCCCATGCTGCGAGCCAACAACGGAATGGTAGCTGGTGCTGCCAAGGCACCTACAGATGCACCACTATTGAAGATGGCAGTAGAGAAAGCACGGTCTTTCTTTGGGAAATACTCAGCGGTTACCTTGATGGCTGCAGGGAAGTTACCTGCCTCACCCACAGCAAGAATCAAGCGGCAAGAGAGGAACAACCATACACTGATGGTGGCGATAGCTACAGCTGCATCACTGCCAGCCTGTACCATGCGGAGTGCCTCGATAGAATCGTAACCCTCGATTTCCATAGCTACCCAACCGCAACCTGCGTGCATCACAGCACCTGTTGACCATACGAAGATGGCGATGAGATAACCCTTCTTGGTACCCATCCAATCTACGAACTTACCTGCAAAGAGGTTGGCGATGGCATAGAAGATAGAGAAAAGACCGGTAATCGTACCGTAGTCGTCATCAATCCAGTGGAATTTTGGAGCGATGAAGTCTTTCCATGTTAATGACAGAACCTGGCGGTCCATGTAATTGACTGTGGTGGCAATGAAAAGCAACGCACAGATTATCCAACGGAAGTTGGACATTTTACTTGTTGAAATAGGACTCATTTGTCTCAGTTCTTAAGCGTTTTGGTAGGATAGGTCTGATGAGCGCAGGCACTGTTCATATAGAACTTAGCAGGCTTGGCAGCATCCTTGCTGCTTACCTCGATGCTCTTGGCACCACGACCTACATAGAGAGCCTCCTGGAAACCAAGAGTATATTTCTTGCCATCTATGGTAACTGTTCCCTCGCCACCGATATTGATGAAACCCAACTCACGGTTGTCGAGCAGATTCTTCTGATCGTTTGGCTTATCGGTATAAAGCGGAACGATAGAAGTGAGCTTCAAAGGAGCGGTTGTTGGCTCTGCACCACCGATGAGGAAACGGTCGAACATGGTGTAGGTCCAGTTCACCTCACCTGGAGCGAACACCTTCTCGATAGCGAACTCACTGCGGAGACGCTCGGTTGTATAATGCTTGGCATCCATAGGATTGCTCGCATAACGAACGTTATAGTTAGTGTAGGCATTTTCTGCCTTCACTTCGTATCCACACTTACCACACTGGCCAAAAGCCTGACTTGCTGTTAATACCATTGCTGCTAATATTAATGTTAATTTCTTCATTGCTATTTTGTTTTTATATTTTTACCTTTTTGCAGCCTTTTCTTCCTTCACGATGCGCTGGCGGTTGAGAACCAGCAGGGCGATGGTGAAAATAACCGGAATCAGGATTACCAAGTGCACCCTTGCTTGTTTTTAGATGATTTGTTGGTTGCAAAGATACACTTTTTTATTCATATTCAATACGTTTTAATGGAAAAAATTTCGCAAAAAAGAATCCCATCCGAGCTTTTCGGATGGGATTTATCGCTTATTATACGTTTTTGCACGATTTATTGACGAAAAGACCGTCGTTCTTTACTCTTCGTTCTTCACTATTTCCTTTTCGTTCTTCACTATTTCCTTTTTGTTCTTCACCTCCTAGTCCTGGTAATACACCCTCTTCACTCGGTTGCTGATGGTGGTCAGCACTTCGTAAGGAATTGTCTCCAGAATATCACTCAACACCTGAACAGGAAGATGCTCGCCGAAGATTTCCACGCTATCACCTTCCTTGCAGTTGATGCCGGTGACATCGATCATCGCCACATCCATACAGATGTTGCCTACATAATCTGCCTTCTGACCGTTGACCAGACAGTAGGCATGGCGATTGCCGAGACGGCGGTTCAAGCCATCAGCATATCCGATAGGAATGGCAGCGATGACACTGTCCTTATCGAGGATGGTCTTGCGACTGTAGCCCACACTATCGCCCGCCTTCACGTTGTGCATCTGGAGAATGGTAGTCTTCAGGGTGCTCACGCAGTTGATGGTCTTGTTGTTGCGGGAGTTGATGCCATAGAGTCCGAGACCCAGACGGCACATATCCAACTGGCGCTCCGGGAAGTGCTCGATACCTGCCGAATTGCAGATATGGCGCAAGATCTTATGGTCGAAGGCAGCCTGCAACTGTCGGCTTCCCTTATCGAAGAGTTCAAACTGATGGGCAGAGAAATCATCGAAACTATCGTCATCGCTTCCCACGAAATGAGAGAAGACAGAACGAGGGATGATGGCGTTCTGATGCTTCAGCTTGCCGATAAGCTCCTCCATATCGTTTTCAGGATCAAAGCCCATGCGGTGCATACCGGTATCGAGCTTGATGTGAACTGGGAATCCGGTGACACCCTCCTTCTCGGCAGCCTTGATGAGCGCATCGAGCAATCGGAAAGAATACACCTCAGGCTCCAGGTCGTAATCAAACATGGTCTTGAAGGCTGTCATTTCCGGGTTCATGATCATGATATTGCTGGTGATACCGTTCTTGCGAAGGGTGACACCCTCATCGGCAACAGCCACAGCCAGATAATCTACACGATGATCCTGCAGGGTCTTGGCAATCTCTACCGCTCCGGCACCATAGCCATCCGCCTTGATCATGCAGACCAGTTTGGTTTCCGGCTTCATGAAGGCACGGTAGTAGTTGAGGTTGGCAACCACCGCATTCAGGTTGACCTCGAGGGTGGTTTCATGCACCTTCTGCACCAGCAGTTCGGTAAGCTGATCGAAACCAAACTGGCGGGCACCCTTCAGGAGGATGACCTCATCGCGGAGGGAGGCAAAGACCTCGCTATTGATAAACTCCTCCACATTCGGGAAGAAGAACTTTTCTGAAATCTGAATCGTATCATGCTGTTTGCAGAGTTCCGGACCGATACCGATAAACTTCACTACGCCACGCTTGCGGGCAAGATCGCTCACCTCTTTATACAGAGCCTCGGGAGTCTGACCGCTCTGATAGATATCGCTCAAGATCAAAGTATGGCGACGGCCACGATGATCAGGACGGCGGTTCATGAAGTCGAGAGCGATGTCGAGTGAGTTGATATCGCTGTTGTAACTGTCGTTGATGAGTGTACAGCCATGCTGCCCCACCTTTACCTCCAGTCGCATCGCAACCGGTTCGAGCAGTGCCATACGCTTGTCGATATCCTCGGCAGAGAGTCCGATCTTGGAAGCGACTGCAGCACAGACGATGGAGTTCTGGATGGAAGCATCATCGATGAAAGGAATGGAGAAGCTATCCTCTACACCTTTATATATATAGGTGATGACGCTCACGCTCTGCTGCTTCTCAATCTTCTTGACATAGAAAGGAGCCTCAGGGTTCTGGAGCGACCAGAAGAGTTTTTCGCCTTTATAATCAGGATATTCAGCCACCACCTTGGTAATCACCTCATCATCGCCATCATAAACCACGGTTTCAGCATCATGGAAGAGGATGAGCTTCTCACGGCACTTCTCCTCCAGGGAAGAGAAGTTCTCCTGATGGGCTGAACCCACATTGGTAAGAACGGCGATGGTAGGCTGGATGATGTCACGGAGGGCAAGCATCTCGCCAGGCTGACTGATACCCGCCTCGAAGACACCTACCTGGGTCTGCTCGTTCATCAGCCAGACAGACAATGGCACACCTATCTGGGAATTGTAACTGCGAGGGCTGCGGGTAACGAACATGCTTGGCGAGAGCAGCTGATAGAGCCACTCCTTGACCATCGTCTTGCCGTTGGAACCCGTAATACCCACGATAGGGATATTGAATTCATCACGATGGCGCTCAGCCAGACGCTGAAGAGCCTCCAGCGTATTGACCACCTTCAGGAAGTTAGCCTCCGGATAATCAGAAGCATAGCCCTTAGGGACATCAGTTACCACAAAGTTTTTCACACCTCTGCGATACAGTTCAGGGATGTAATTATGACCATCATTGCGCTCAGACTTGAGTGCAAAAAACAGAGTTTCCTCTGGGAAACAAAGTGAACGACTATCGGTCAGGATAAAACCGATGTTGGTATCATTGTCTCCATAGCGACGCGCACCTATCAGTGTGGTTACCTTTTCAATAGTATATGTCATTGTCTTAATACTTTAAATGTTCTACATTATGCTTTTGGGCTTTCAGCCCGCCACTAATCCATACTTTTTCTCGAACCATCTTTTCCTTTCTTCCGTTCTGGCGATGAACTTCTGATGTTCCTCGCTATCGGGGTTGAAGGGCTTGTGGCCGAGGGCTTCCCGGATGGGACGCCAGTCTTCCAGGAACAGCTCGGCAGCCTTGCCGAAATAGGTTTCCCGGAATTTCTCCCAGATATATTCTACTGCCTGATCGCTCGGGTGCAGCATATCTTCCTTGTAGAAACGGTAATCACGAAGTTCATCGTTCATGATTTCGTAAGCTGGAAAATAGCTCACCACACCAGGGTTTGCCTTCACCAAGCGGTCTGCAGCCAACTGAAGCGTAGCCTTCGAAAGCTGACTTCCATGATAGCCGTATTTGGCATAACGGATGGGGCTTACGGTTATGATTACCTTCAAGCTGGTATCGAAAGCTTCATCTTCCGATGTTTCATCTTTCAAACCTCGTTGCTTCAGCAAATCAATCGCCTTTTGCAGATACGCAGCACATTCCTCTACACTCAGTTCCCTTTCCTCGAAAAGGCGCTGGGGGCGCTTCTGGCAGTTATCCACAATCTCGCCCGTTTCCTTCAGAATATACACGTGATTCGTACCCAACGTAAAGACTGCCACACGAGGATGCACCTCGGCGCATTTCTCTACCGTATGGAGAATGCTTGCCGGATTATACATCACACCGAAGGGATTCACCGTGGCACGGAAGCGATTCTCCACGAATCGGCGACCCAGATTGTCGGCAAAGCAACTACCCACGAAGAGCATCTGCTCTGCCGGCTGTATCTCGAAGTCGGCCTTCGGAATATCAATTTCTGTTCGAAACAGCATCTGTCTTCTTGCGCTTTTTGATTTCCACTCCTATACCTATTATAATAAGGAGTACCAGAACACCATAGCCGATATAAGCTACCATCTCTGTATTCTTGAGCGACTGAGGATGGAAATCGAGTACCACCTTGTGGTTGCCCGGCTTCACGTTGATGGCACGGAGGATATAATCCACACGTCCCAGTTCTACAGGCTGACCATCTACGGTAGCAGTCCATCCAGGATAGTAAATCTCAGAGAAGACGATGACGCCCCCCTTGCTCGACTTCACCTCGTAGGTGAGGTTGTTTGGCTTATACTGGATCATCTTCACCACCGAAGTATCATCCTGCTTCACGCTCTGAGCCAGCTGCTCCTTGAACATAGCATCAGCCACAGCCACATGACGGAGGTTGACCTTGCCCACGCCATCAATCTCCTCGTTGGCATTGTTGACATACTGCACCTCATCCACAAACCAGGCATTGCCGTAGGCGTATGGATTCTGTACTGGAACCGTCTGACCGCCCTGCAAAGGCAGGATGAAGTATTTGGTATTGAGCATGTTCAATACAGGGAAGATACTGTCGCCATTCACCTTGGTCATGTCGCCGCCAGCAGCAGCCACAGCCTGCATGGTCTTCTGCATCTCAGGAGCGATATGTGCATCAATCATCTCCTGATAGCGACGGAGCTTGGCAGGATGATAACCGCCGATGCTCTTGTGGTAATAAGAGGTCTCGTTCTCATTGAAGGTATTGGAAGCGAGATTGAGCACACGGTAATCGAGCGCCTTGTCGCGGCAGATAATCTTATCGGTCTCCGTCATCTGCTGAGGAGTATCGCGCACGTTCTTATCTACGAACATATCATCGTAGAGATAACGCTTGTTCACCATCCACATATCTACGAGACAGAGTACGGCGATGCCGGCAATCATATACTCAGCACCCAACTTCTTCATCTTGTAAAGCAGCAGGAAGGCTGAGCCGATGACGATGATCCAGAACGAGCGCCAGCAATCAGAAGTAAAGATACTCTTGCGAATCTCTATGAGATTGCTCATGAGCGGCCCCTGGTATTCTGCCGGCAACTGCTGCAACGCCTGAGTTTCCTGAACGGAAATGAAATCAGGGAAGAAGACACTCGGCATCAGGGCAAAGAGCAGACAGAAGCCTGCCGTCAGACCAAAGCTGGCATATACCAGCTTGATCTTACTGGTGAGTATCTCCGGCTCATCAATGATTTTCTTCAAAGCCATCATAGCAAGCAACGGAATGGTGAACTCGGCTATCACGAGGATAGAAGCCACCGTTCGGAACTTGGCATACATCGGAATGTAATCAAGGAAGAAATCGGTGAACGGCATGAAGTTTCTACCCCAGGAGAGCAGGATGCTCAGGATGGTGGCAGCCAGCAATGCCCACTTCATAGGACCCTTGACAATAAACAAACCGAGAATGAAGAGCATACATACGAATGCTCCTACATATACAGGACCGCTCGTACCAGGCTGGTTGCCCCAGTACTGTCCGAGCTGCTGATAAATCTGCACGAAGTTAGGATCCGCCTTCTCCATCGCCTGCGTATTCTGGGCGAGAGGTACGGAAGCACCACCCTTGGCATCAGGAATCAGGAGCGTCCAGGTTTCATCAATACCATAGCTCCACTGGGTGATATAGTCTCTATCCAAACCACTGCTGGTCTGGTTGGCAGTATTCTTCTTCACCAGTTCGCTCTTTCCACGCATGGTTTCCTGACCATACTGCCAGGTATGATACAGGTTGGAGAGGTTGAGCGAGATACCGATGAGGGCACCCACGACACATACCGCAGTCGCCTTGCCGAAGCGGGCGAGTTCCCCCTTCTTGATGGCATCTACCAGGAAGGCAATCACCATGAAGAGGATGATGAAGAGATAATAATAGGTCATCTGCACGTGGTTGGCATTCACCTCGAAAGCCGAGAAGATGGCAGTGAGGAGCAGACCTTTCAGATACTTACCCCGATAAGCCAGTACCACACCCGCAATCATAGGAGGCAGATAGGCCAAAGCCCATACCTTCCAGATATGACCTGCAGCAATGATAATAAAGAAGTAGGATGAGAATGCCCAGATGATGGAACCCAGCGCCGCCAGCGATTGTCGGAAATCGAAGGCACGGAGCATGATATAAAAGCCCAAGAGATAGACAAACACATACCATACATAATCAGGCAACCACAGATGATAAGCCTTCGTTACCTGGCTGAGCACCTGGGTACTGCCGTACGAAGGCGACATCTGATAGGTTGGCATACCACCAAACACAGAGTTGGTCCAACGGGTTGTCTCGCCAGTCTGCTGTTGGAAAAGCTCTTTTTCATGTCCCAATCCCTTGCTCGCCGCCGAGTCGTGTCGGAACAGAATTCGTCCGTCCATGTCGGCAGGCATGAAGTACACGAAAGAGATCACTGCAAAAACAATCACTACCAGAATATCCAGTAGATACTTCTTCAATAATTTCATCTTTTTCTATAAACGTTTATAATTTGGTGCAAAGATAATGAGAAATGAAGACACTACAAAATAATAGAAGAAACTTTTTACTTTTTTTATCGAAGAAAAGACGCAATAGGGTTTTCCCCCTATCATTATAGGGATTCTCACGCTGCAAGATGACCGAAAAACCATACCTTTGCACCAGATAATAATTAAAATCACATCAATATGAAAAGAATCGCATTTATCATGATGGCAATACTCCTGGCAGTGATTCCATCAACGGCTCAGAACTATAAGAATAGTAGATATTACAACAAGAAGACGGGACATCTCGACTACAGATACAACCACAGTTATGGTGCTCCATACTTCGGTTTCCGAATCGGTCCGGCATTCACCTACGTGAATTCGGATGATTCCCGTCTGGATGGCGGAGACTGGCAGACGGGCCTCAACGTAGGCGTTATTGCCGGCATTCCGCTCACGGATACAGCGCCTCTGTATCTGGAGACGGGGCTCTCCTATATAGAAAAAGGTGGCAAGAAGGATCTGGTTTCCGGCAAGAAGATGACCTACGACCTCAACTACCTGCAGATTCCTGCGGTGTTGAAATACAAGTATGATGTAGATGACCACTTCTCCATCCAGCCACAATTCGGCGGTTACTTCGCTGTAGGTGTAGGTGGCAAGATCAAGAACTTTGCCGAGCGAGAGGCCCAGAGTTCCTTCCGCAGCGACAACTTCCGCCGCCTGGATGGCGGTCTGCGCATCGGTTGCGGCATCGGCTACGATATGTTCTATGCTGACCTCACCTACGACATCGGCCTTGCAAACATCTGCCACGACAGTTTTGACAAATCGCATAATGGAGCCCTCTTGCTCAATTTCGGAGTGAATTTCTAATTTTCAAAGCATATTTCCGGCAATTCCATAGATTTATGGGATTGCCTTTTTTGCATCTTACGATTAACCTATTTTAACAAGAATACCTACGTTTGAGTAAAGATAAGAAAAACACAATCTGACGCAATAACACCACCACTTTTATCCGAATTAACAGACAAAAAGACGAAAAAAAACATCATTTTACTACTAAGAACTAGGTATTTTTAGTATTTTCCTCCAAAAAAGGTACAAAAAAAAATGTTTAATTTTAAAAAAATATTGTATCTTTGCTTTCACAAAAAAGAAACACCCGTATCATTACAAAACAAAGTTTCATGAAAAGACAGAGAGAGAGAAAACAGAAGACGAGTAGTATTCCTAAAAGTATTACAGTAGGATTGGCTACCATAGCGCTCAGCACTGCGCCAGCTAATCTTATGGCAACTTCAGTGAATCATTCTGAGGTATTCAATAATATGACCTTACCTCAAAGCCAAAGTTTAATAGGCTACGTTTACGACCAGGATAAGAACCCGCTTGCAGGTGTAACTGTAAAAGTAGAAGGTACCCAGATCGTAACCGTAACGGATGATGATGGTCGCTATGCTTTCAGCCAGCCTATCAAACGTGGGGCAAGTATAAAATTCACGATGCTTGGTTTTAAGGCCAAGCATGTGGTTTACAAAGGACAGTCAACCATCAGTCCGATGCTGGAGCCATCTTCTACCTCAGTAGGTGAGGTCGTAGTCATGGCGCGAAGCAATATCAATGCCATAGACTTACGTTCCAAGTCGGGCGTTGTAGAAAACGTTGACATGAAACGTGTAGAGGCAAAGCCTATGATAGATATGGCTTTGGCTTTGCAGGGTGCTGTGCCTGGTCTTGTCGTTACCAACACAGGAGATTTGGGTTCTGCCCCAAAAATCCGTTTACGCGGCAACTCTTCCCTAAGACAGGGCAATACAACCAACGAACCACTTTATGTAATGGATGGACAGATTATCTCTGCTGAGACTTTTTATAATCTGAATCCTTCGGATATCAAGAGCATGAAAGTGCTGAAAGATGCTACAGCCTGCGCACTCTATGGCGTGAAGGCTGCTAATGGTGTGCTCGAAATTACCTCGCAACGCGGACATTCCGGTGCGCCTCTCATCAACTACAGCACCAATATGGGTATTACTACCCGTGGTCGTCGTGGTCTGAAGATGATGAATTCAGCAGAAAAGCTGGAACTGGAGAGACTAATCGGTAATGCAGAGACACCAGGCTATCGTTATAGTGAGGACTATTATCGCAAATACTTTGCCAACGACCCAAACTTAGCCAGTATGATAGCTGAAGGACAGAGCAAGCTTGATTCCTTGCGCAATATCAATACCGACTGGTTCAACGAACTATTGCGCAACAGCTTCTACCAGCGCCACAACTTAAGTCTTCGTGGCGGCAATGACCAAACAACTTATTTTCTTTCTGCCAACTATTCTTATCAGGGTGGTCGTATCGAAGGAAATGACAAGCAGCGTATGGGATTCCGATTAAACGTTGACCAGAAGTTGGGCAAGATTGGTTATGCCATGCTGGGCGTGACAGGAGCTTATTCCAAGACCAACACTCCGAACGGTACTGCCAATGACCCATCTTCATTGATTTACGAATTAAATCCTTATGAGCAGAAGACCGGAAAGTTATGGTCTTATCCAGGCCAGACCTATAAGGATTTGATGAATCAATACAGTGCTGAATCTAATGACAAGGAGTTTGGAGTGAATGGAAACATCACCTTGACACTGTTGCCAGGTCTTGACATTGCAGCAGTGGCAGGTATCGACTTTGTCTTAGACGAATCACACCAGTTTACCCCATCAACCGCATACTCAGAGATGCATAGCGGCGTGGCAGAAGTTGCACGAGGTATTTATTCGAAATCCAAGAATACGACAACCAATATTTCTGCGAATGTGCGTGCTACCTATACCCGTACGTTCAATGAAATTCATGACCTCACTTTCAGTGCCAACATGGACTATTATGATACCAATATCGACAACCTCAGCACTACTGGTTATGGTGTTGGAACCATCAACTCAGCAGCAGCCATCAATCAATCCCTTACCGGTTCACGCAGGGTAAAGATGAGTGCGCCAAGAGACAAGAATCGCCAGTTGGGTATTGGAGGTGTGTTGGGATATAGTTTGTTGAGTACCTATGATCTCTATGCAACCTATAAGGCCGACGCATCCTCTGTCTTACCTTCCGACAAGCGTTGGAACAAGGCATGGGCTGTCGGTTTGGGATGGACACCTTCAAATTATGCTTTTCTGAAAGACAACAAGGTGATTTCCCGTCTCAATTTCAAGGGATCCTATGGTATTACAGCCAATCTCAATGGTGTATCCGTATCGACAACAACAGGAACCTTCTCCTACTCTACCAATACATACGAAGACCAACGTGTATTGGAGTTGATTTCCTTGTATAATAAGGATTTGAAGCCAGAACAGAATAAATCGATAGATTTGGGTATGAGCATGGATTTGTTCAATCGCATCACATTGGATGTCAACTATTACAATCGCCGTACAGAGCAGGCATTGCTTGATGTGCCAATCCCTACGTCTGTAGGTTACTCTACTTTGAAGCGAAATATCGGTGTCCTTCAGAATCGCGGTTTAGAAGTAGGCCTGAGTGCAAAGATTATAGATACATACAATTGCCGTTTCAGCATAGGGGCAAACCTTGCCTATAACAACAACAAGGTACTCGACCTCTATTATGCAGATAAGATTTATACCACAGAAGATCAATTGGTACCAGACTATGAGGTAGGCAAATCATACGACATGCTCTATGGACCAAAATCCCTGGGTATAAATCCTCTTACAGGTTATCCTGTATTCCTCTTGCCAAATGGCACGGAGAAACAGGCAACAGAAGCGCTGACAAAAGACGATGTCGTAGCATTGGGACATCTCACGCCTCCTTATTCAGGTACATTCAATCTGAGCTTCTCTTACAAGTCATTCGACTTTGACATGGATTTTTATTACGTTCATGGCGGCATCCAGCGTTTCAATTATTCCTATGTAAGAGACAAGGATAATGTCAACAAGAATGCCGTTGCCGGTCAGACAGATAAGATGTGGTTCAAACAGGGAGATGAGGACAAAATCTATTGGACACCATTCTATACTTCATCTACGGCAGAAGACAACATTGCACTATATCCCAACTCCAGGACAGTAGGCAAGAGCGACTATTTGCGTCTCTCCATGATAAGTATGCGCTATCGTTTGCCATCAGACACCCTGCAAAAGGTATTGCCATTCTTGCAGTATGCTACAGTGGGCTTCCAGGCTTCCAACCTCTTCACATGGACCTCCTATAAAGAGAGTGACCCAGAGAGCGGAACACTTGCCGGCACAACACAACCAATATATACATTCAATTTGAATCTTACATTCTAGGAAAAATGAAGAATTATATAAATATCATAAAAAAATCACTGGTCTTAGTAGGCAGTACCATGCTTTTAGCTAGCTGTTCACTCAATGTACCCCCACCCGACCAGTTTTCCGACCCTGATGCCATCACAGATGTCAAAACAGGACGTTCTTTACTAACCTCCTGCTATCTGAGTTATCCCCATCAGGAGTATGAGTTTTCTCTTTTGGGTAACGACTTCTGTCCTACCAACCTGGCGGGAAAGGATGTAGAAACCCAAAATCTCTACAATTGGCAAGACAAGAATATCAGTAACCTCTCTTCAACAGTATGGTCTGAATATTACACCTGCATTTCAAATTGTGATGCTCTATTAGAACGTATCGACAAAATAACAACCGAAACATCAATAGAGATGCAAGAAAAAGAAAACATCAAGGCAGAGACACAGATATTGAAAGCCATGTGCTATTTTGACCTGTTGCGCATCTATGCTACCGCATTCGACATCAACCCTGACGGAGATGGTGTAATCATCAAGAACATGTTTGGTTATGAAACCAATGCACGAAGCAGCAAGAAAGTATGCATTGATATGATTAACAGTTTGCTGACTGAGGCAGCAAGTGTAAGAAACAAACCAGCAAAAAACGGCTGGTTATCGCAGACAGCAGCCGAATACATGCTAGCAGAAACCGCACTCTATATGGGCAACTACCAAGAAGCAGCCGAACATGCCGATGATGTAATAGCACTAGGCGATGACAGCCAGATTGGTGGCGAGAGTTATTCACGACTGTGGAGAACAGAAAGTTATAGCGGGCGAATCTTTGCCTTCAATACATCCAACAGTTACTACATAGGAATCGAATATGACAGTAATGAGGGCGATTACTATGCCGTAAATCCGGCATTCAGCTTTACAGATAAGGATGTGCGCAAGAAATATACCCTCTATAACAAAGAACAAAATGGAAAGACGCGCAACCTGATGGGCAAGTACAATATGATGAATAAACAAGGCACCCAGCCAAGCTACATCAACAGAATGCGATTTGCAGGCGCCTACTTCATCGCAGCAGAGGCTTATGCCCGCAATAACAATGAACCAAAGGCTCGAGAACGCATCAACCATTACCTGCAACTGATTTCAGCCAATCCGATAGGAGAAGAAGTAACAGGAGATGCACTGATTGAAGCAATTCTCGCTGAGAAATACAAAGAATTCGTAGGAGAAGGAACCAATTATTTCGATCTCAAGCGAATACATGCCGACGTAAATCGCCTTTCGGTCTGGGGACTGGCTGAAACTGCCAAGATCAAGTCAGATGACTATCGTTGGACATTCCCTATCCCAGCATCCGAATATAAATATAACAACCAGGTGAGCCAAAACGAAAAGTGGCCAATTAACAGATAGTATTAACAATAAAAAAAATAGAAAAATGAAGAAAATTACATTTATGCTTTTTTGTGCGCTTGCAATGGTGATTGGTTTCAGCGCATGCAGCAGTGACGACAATGGTGACAATGTTCAGATGACCAACTACGTTTCCATTACTGCAGATGGCAACAGTATCATCAATGAGGATGATGACGAAGAAGTAAAATTCAATATTTTGCTTGCTCACACATTGAAGGCAGATGCAAGTATCAGCCTGTCGCTTCAGGGAAATGATGGAGACATTGCAACAATCAATCCTACTACAATTACTCTGAAGGCAGGAGAAAAGACAGCTTCATTCACAGTAAAATCAAATAAAAAGAGTTCTCTCAGCACACCTTGCATATTGACCGTTTCAGCATCATTCTCTGATAGCAATATGAAATCAGATGGAAAGCCTGCAACTGTAACCATCAATCCAGACTCAGATATCCCTACATTAACAGAGGCTCAACTGAAACTGATTGAAGGCTACAAGAAAAATCTCAATATAGACTTAACCAAGATTCTGGGTAAAGTAAAGGTAAATACCGTTGTAACTTTCAATGATGACGACAAGGCAGATATCAATGACAATAAGGAGACTCGTGCTTTCTCAGGCATAACCATTATCACACTAAGCGATAAGGCAACAGCAGAAAAGCCTGTACTGAAGATGATTTCAAATGCAATGGGCATGACTAACTTCAGTTACGAAATGTTGAGAAAGAAAACGGTAGAAGATACCGAATACTATACACAGACTCCATATGGCAAGGCTGTAATGGAGAACATCAAGTATGACTTCAACAAGGAAACCTTTACGATGACCCTCGATGGTATCGAAGTTAATGCAGACATGACACTAAGCTTCACAGGCAAGAAGACTAACATTTATGAAGTAGAAATCACAACGGTTCCGTTCGATTATACATTCTCTGCATGGACTCGTCTAAAGGAAATGGCAGATGCAGGCAAAAACTTTATTGTTGACGATGGTGATTCCAAGACAGAAACTCCTGTACAAGACATCATTGACGGTGGTGGAACATTGAATCCATACGCATTCTTTGACAATACCGACGTTGTTGCCGATGCAGAAAAAACAGAGTATAAGAATATCTTTGTTGTTCCTACCGGCAAGATAGATTTCGCGAATGGAAAAATGACCTTTGCATTCCCTTGGTATCTTGAGAATGCATACGGCTGCCAGAGAGTAGAAGCAACCTATACTTTTGGTAATTAATAGAATAAAAACATCTAATGCCAACAATATGTATAAAATAACAAAACAGACTTTGTTATTTGTAATGCTCATAACCTTTGGTTTATCAGCATTTGCCAATAAAGATAAAGCTATAAACCTTCCACGGGGTACCGTGGAAGGCTACCTTGACAACGGACTTCACTATATCATTATGCCTAATGCATTGCCAAGACATGGCATAGAAATGCGCCTTGTTATGAAAGTGGGCTCTCTGCAAGAAAGTGATCAGCAAAAAGGTGGCGCTCACTTCTTAGAGCATATGTCTTTTTCGGGTACTACTCATTTTCCTCAAGATGCATGGGTTGACTACTTTGAGCGTCTCGGTATGAAATATGGACGCGACATCAATGCTTTCACAGGATTCGACCGCACCATATACTGGCTTTCATTGCCTGTTGCTGATTTCGGAACTCAGGTTATGGACAGCACGCTTCTTGCTGTTCGTGACATTCTGGATGGTGTAGCATTCGACCCACAATCAGTGAATCAGGAACGCGGAGTTATCAAGGAAGAATTGCGCAGTTATGATACCGGAGATGACTTCTATGACCTTAAAATCGGTGATGGAAGATATATCTTGCGTATGCCGCTCGGAACAGAACAGGACATCGAGTCTATCTCACGCGACGATCTGCTGAATTACTATTATCAATGGTATCTTCCCAAGAATGCCTGTCTGGTTATTGTAGGTAATGTGGATGCTCAAGATATACAGAAACGCATCTTGGCAACCTTCAACCAGGTAGCAAAAGGACACCCTACCCCATTGGGCAACTACCCGCTCACCTACAAGAAAGGCATCACGCTCCATGAGGTTAAAGACACTGTAGGTACAAGTTCTAAACTGGAGTTCATTATCCCTCACGAAGGTGTGGTGGCAAATACCATCGCCTCTACAGCTCTCAAGGAGCAATATCGCCTGCTCATGGCGGCTATCAGAAAGAGAATGGCTGCACAGGGTATCAGATGTGATCTCGACGATGCCTGGTATCTTGCCAATCAAAATCATTTCTCTTTTTCGGTAGAAGGTAGAGGAAAACTGGAACTCAAGGAGAAGATGACAAAAGTGCTTAGCGTATTTTCAAATATCGCCAGCAAGGGGTTTGGCAAAGAAGAATTAGCTGACTATATTGCCGAAAAAGTCAACAGGATGTCTGTAGATACTGTAGGATTCCAGTCAAGCAAGTGGTGTGATGATTTTGTTGATTACATCATCGCCGGAGACAGATATCTCACTTGGAACGAAGATATGGAGGAAGTCAGACAATTGGTAAGGCAAACCAGTAGCAGCCAGCTTAAGAAACTTTTCAAAACGATTCTTCAGGAAGGAAACAAATCACTTCTTGTAGCCTATCAGAACAATGCCGGCAAGGAAGAATCTTTTAATGAGAAAGAGTTACTGCAACTATGGCAGCAGGGCTTGAAGACCCCGATGCCTGCTTACACCTATCAACGAAAGAAGGTAGCAGAAAAACAACATATTGACATTCCTGCCTGCCTTTCAACCACCCATGCTGATGCCTCCTCTTCTATCGTCAGCAAACGGAAGTACGAGGATATCGGAGTAAAGGAATATCTGCTCCAAAATGGCTTGAAGCTTGTCTTGCGTCCAACAACAGATAAAGACAGCACCATCTATATTGCCATGCATGGACGAGGTGGCACAGGTGATCTCAGCAAGCAGGATTACCCACTCCTGAAAGATGCCGTAAGCTATGTAGATATGGGCGGACTAGCACATATCGATACCGATCTGCTGACCGAGGTGATGCAGGAAGAAGGCTTATCAATGAGCATTGGTATCGACGATTACTGGCATCAGGTACTCGCCTCTGCACCAATCGACAAGGCACAGGAATTAATGAACCTGGTTTATGAGAAAATTACAGCTCCAGGCAAATCATACGAAGATTTCAAGGAGGTCCGAGACTCTGAAATTGAAAGTTGGGGAAAGGAAACCTTGCTCAACAGACTGCTGAAACGAGACACCAACCGTATGCTCTCACGAAGAGTGGACTCACTGGTATGCAATATACCAACGAATAGTGGTATCAAGATTCAGAAAGAAGACTTGTCAAAGCTCAACCTGGATTCAATGACCACCTATTATAAATCACTCTTTGCCAATCCTCTGCAAACCACCTTGATAGTAACTGGCAACTTTGCAGAAAATGAGGTATTGCGTACCATTGTCAACACATTTGCACGTTTGAAGACATCCGCTCAGATGACTCGTTTCCAGGACAAGCCAAGCAATATGCCAAAGAGTCCTTACAAAGAGGCTTTTGAGAATGACGTGGAATCACAGACTGTCTTGAACTACATCTATTCGGGCAATTATAAGCCAGGACTTCGCCAGTCGCTGATGCTGAAGCTGATGCGCGATGTCATGCAGAACCGATTGTTGAGCATCCTGCGCGAGAAATTAAACATCGTTTATTCGCCATACGCCGACCTATACTATGCCGGAGTACCACAAGCCAAATATAATTTCTGGCTCGAAGTGGCTGTCAAGAACGAGAATCGCAATAAGGCTATGCAGGCCTTAGATGAGATTATCAAGGACTTACAGACCAACTGTATCAGCGAAGGCGAATTGAACAAGCTCAAGATGTCGTTCCTCGTTACCAAGCGCAAGTCGCTCTCTGATGATGCACCAGCAGAATGGAAGAATGTTCTCACTAACCTCTTGCATAACGGCGAGAGCTTAGAAGACTTCGACAATTACAGCAACTGTCTGAAAAGCATCACACCTGAGGATATCCGCAAAGGCTTTGAGGACTACGTACGTCCTGAACGCGTAGCTTTACTCTATAAAGGCAACCCATTTTAAATAACATCAAAACAAGAAAGAAAAATGAAAAAAATATTATGGATAGTCATGCTCATAATGAGCATGACTACCTATGCACAGAAAACTCCTGAAATATATCGTATTTTCGATGCCAAAGGCAAGAAAATAAGTTATGAAAAAATGATCAAGACCGTGTCAGCCACAGATGTAGTATTCTTTGGAGAAATCCACAATTGCGTCATTAGCCATTGGATGGAATTAAAGGTCTTAGAGGCTCTTGCCGAAAATAATAATAAATTGAAAGTAGGTATGGAGATGCTGGAGGCAGATAACCAGCTCATCATCGATGAATATACAAGCTGCACCATTTCTTCCGACCGTTTCGAGGAAGAGTGCCGCCTATGGCCCAACTACAGCACAGACTACGAACCGTTGGTCTACTACGCCAAGCGCCATCACTTGCCACTGATAGCAACTAACGTACCTCGCAGATATGCCAGTATTGTGAAAGAAAAAGGACTTGCTTTCCTTGATTCTCTTTCGGCTGAAGCCAAGCGCTATTTACCAAAGTTGCCTATTAAATATGTTGAGAACAAAAACGCCCAGGAAGGTTTTGCACTGATGGGGTTACTCGGTAAGGCAAAGGAAACCAAACCACAGCTGATGGCACAAGCACAAGCCATCAAAGATGCCGCCATGGGATGGTTCATCGCTCAAAACCTCAAGAAGGGTGAACAGATGATTCATTTTAATGGTACTTATCATTCTGATGCCAGAAACGGCATCATCCCTTATCTCCTCGAATATCGCCCTAAAACAACCATTAGTACTATTAGGGCGGTTCGCCAAGAAGAGATTGACAAGATAGAAAAAGACTACCTGGGCTTGGCTGATTTCTATATCTGTATTACAGAAGATATGAACGTGTCGTATTAGGCTTCCCTGTTCACCTTTTTTCTGCCAAATGAGGCATTAACAACCAAAATAAAAAGAAATTTTTGCAACATCTGCGATATTTTTATTAACTTTGCACCCAAAAGTAATAAAATAGATATGAGAATAGGAATTATCGTTGCGATGGACAAGGAGTTCACGCAACTCAAGACATTATTGACAGAATCGCAGACTGAGCGAAAGAATCATAAGGACTTCGTCATCGGAAAAATCGGCGAGAATGAAGTAGTGATGCAGCAGTGCGGCATCGGAAAGGTGAACAGCGCCATCGGAGCTGTGGAAATGATTGATAATTACCACCCAGACCTCGTCATCTCTTCGGGTGTGGCTGGAGGCGCTGACATCAACCTCAATGTTACCGAAGTGGTGGTAGCTACCGACTGTGTATATCACGATGCTTACTGCGGTGACGAATGCGAATATGGACAGATTCTCGGTATGCCTGCTCTCTTCAAGACCCCTAAGGAGTATGTAGAAAAGGCACTTGCCATCAATGAACAGCCAGACAACCAGCATCCCAAGATTCATGCCGGACAGATAGTAAGTGGAGAATGGTTCGTAGATAGCAAGGAGAAGATGCGATCTATCCTGGAGCACTTCCCTCACGCCATGGCTGTGGATATGGAAAGCTGCTCCATCGCACAGACCTGCCACATCTACAAGACTCCTTTCATCTCCTTCCGCATCATCAGCGATGTACCTCTGAAGGATACCAAGGCACAGCAGTACTTCGACTTCTGGGCTAAAATGGCAGAAGGATCATTCAATGTCACCAAGGCTTTTCTCGAAAGTCTGTAAACTATAAATTGTAAATTATAAACTATATGAATAAGATTCCAAGTTTTACTATCAATCATAACAAGTTGCTCCGCGGCATCTACGTAAGCCGCAAGGACGAAGTAGGCGGAGAAGTAGTCACCACCTTCGATATCCGTATGAAGGTGCCTAACCAGGAGCCTTGCCTCCACAACGGTGCCATCCATACCATCGAGCACCTGGCTGCCACCTACCTGCGCAACGACGAGGAGTGGAAAGACCGCATCATCTACTGGGGACCAATGGGATGCCTCACCGGCAACTACCTCCTCATCAAGGGCGACCTGGAGAGCAAGGACATCGTAGAACTGATGAAGCGCACCTTCCAGTTCGTTGCCGACTTCGAAGGAGAAATTCCTGGACAGGCTGCCAAGGATTGCGGTAACTATCTCCTCCACGACCTGCCTATGGCAAAGTATGAATCGAAAAAATATTTGGAAGAGGTGCTCAACTGCATCACCGAAGAGAATTTGATTTATCCTACACAGGACTAGCCCTATACAAACGCCCGCAAAGCAAAATTGCGGGCGTTTATATTTAATTAACCAGAAAAGTTTTGTTACTATTTATAAAACTCCTATCTTTGCAGATGAATCATTAGTAACAATCACCAATCGCATCAATAACTATTATATACATCTATTATTATGGTAAGATTAAAGTGTATCGATTTAAATACAACAACCATGAACATCAAAAAAGTTTTTATAGGGGTGTCCTTCGTCATGACTGCCATGGCTGGCCACTCCCAGAGTGTTTTCCAAGTAAAGCAGCAGTCGTTGCCTAATCCAGACAACGAGCCAACAGCTGTGTTCCCGGTTCCAAGTGATCGCCAGATGAAATGGCAGGAGACAGAATTCTATGCCTTCTTCCATTATGGCATGAATACCTATACCAACAGAGAATGGGGACTCGGAAGTGAAGACGTAACCCTTTTTGCACCTACCAAGAAGCCCAACCCTGCTCAATGGCTCAAGGCAGTGAAAGCAGCTGGAATGAAGGGCGGTATTGCCGTGGTAAAGCACCACGATGGTTTCTGCCTCTGGCCTACATCTACAACCGATCATTCTATCGTGAATTCAGGCAACGAGAACGGCAAGACTACCAACATTCCTCGCGACTTTGCCAAGGCAGCCCGCAGTCTGGGTATGAAGTACGGCTTCTATGTTTCTCCATGGGATAGAAACAGCCAATACTACGGTACTGAGAAATATGTAAACGATGTTTTCCTGCGCCAGTGCGCGGAGTTGGCACAGTATGGCAAAGACCAGTTTGAAATGTGGTTTGACGGTGCCAACGGTGGCGACGGATACTACGGCGGACGCAATACGACCGTGAACGTAGATCGTTCTACCTATTATGACATTCCTAACCTCAGAGACTCTATCCACAAGGTTTGTCCTGACATCATCCTCTGGGGTGTAGGTGCTGAGGCAAGATGGATTGGCAACGAGGCTGGATGGGCAGGCGAAACCAACTGGCTCACCGATGAAAGAGGCTATGCACCAGAAAGCAACGGTATGTATGGTACAGAGGACGGCTGGCAGTGGGACCCGGGAGAGAGCGATGCCAAGTTCACCGACAAGGGATGGTTCTGGCACGAGGGCGAGAAGCCTCTCTCTGTAGAGCGCCTCTTCCAGATGTATCTGGAGACTGTTGGTAGAAATGCTACTCTGATTTTAAACTGCCCTCCGGACAAGAGCGGTTTGCTGCCTGATATCGACGTGCGCGTGCTCAAGGAAATGGGCAATATGATCCGCACTCGCCTGGGTAAGGACCTGGCTCAGAAGGCAAAGGTTACTGTAAGCAACACCCGAAAGGCTGGTGCCAACCGCAACTATGCAGCCAAGAACCTGACCGATAACAACAAGAATACCTATTGGGCTACTGATGATGGCGTGAAGCAGGCTACCATCACCTTCAACTGGGATAAGCCACAGACCGTTCGCTATGTGGATATGATGGAGTACATCCGCAAGGGTCAGCGAGTAAGAAAGTTCCATCTCGAAATCTCTGAAGATGGAAAGACATGGAAACCAATCGCTGAGAAGTGCACCACCACAACCATCGGATACAAGCGCATCATCCCGTTGAACGGCAGCACATCAGACAGTTACGGCAAAGGCTATCAGGTGAAAGGCCTGAAGGTTGTCATCGACGACAGCAAGGCTTGCCCATTGTTACATTCCATTAAAGTATTTTAAACTTTGACTCTACACTACGAACATGAAGAAATTACTCATAGCATTGTGTTTGTTACCATTGGCTGCAATGGGACAAGAAATTAAGTTCGACACCCAGGATTACAAATCCGTGGGAGTTTACGACAGATGGGAGCATTCCCCATTCCGCACAGGAGAACTGGCAGGCAACTGCGAGGTTGTGGATAATCCTGATCTCACCAACAATCCTAACAAGAAGGTGCTCGGCTTCCAGCGTTCACGCCTGGCTTCCAACATCTTCGGTGCAAGAATAGATCTGAAGAAGCCGATTGCACTCGGTCCTTCCGGAAAAGTAGTTCACGTACTGATCAACCGTCCGATGGAAGGCAGAGTGATGCTGGTAGGTCTCGGAAAGAGAAGAGACAGAGCCGGACAGTCTAACGAAGTAGAGCAGTTCTGGATCAAGTCAACCACTCCTGTTCCTGCCGGACAGTGGGCTGATGCCGTTTTCCCAATCAAGAGTGCAGAAGGTGTAGACATCTATAGCCTGGTAGTAGTTCCTCACGCAGAGTCTCCTCATGAGATGAAGGAGGATGCCCTGGTCTATATCGATGACATCAACATCCACCTGACCAACGCTCCACGCATCACCTTGCTGAAGAGTGAAGGTACAGCCAAGAAGAAGGCTCACAGCGAGTTTGTTTCTGTAACCGAGGCTAACCGCAACGGTATGGTGACCGCAGCAGATGGAACTACCCTCAATAACTACAAGGTGGCATACGGCAAGCCATTCAAGGTGAAGATGGTTCCTGCTCCAGGATTCACCTACGGTGACTTCACCATTACCCATGGTGATCAGACAGAATCGCTCAAGAAGACAGATATTGCCAAGGATGGTACCTTCACCATTCCAGCCAAATGGATGGATGGCAACGTAACCATCGAGTGCATCTTTATTTCTACAAGCAAATAAAGAACAGATACATTCATATAAAAAAGCAGCTTGGAATTTCATAGGAGATTCCAAGCTGCTTTTTTATATTTCCATTATTTCTGTTTTCTCTTACATCTACCATTTCAGTTTTCCATATTTCTCCTTATACCATAGCTGCCAGCCATTCACCAGGTTCTGCCAAACCACATAGGCGCCCGGTGCTACGGCGGCAAGCGGATTCAGGAAAGTAAGGGTGAGCCAGATGCCCACAATGGTATTCTTCTGTCCCAAAGCCTGACCGGCACTGATGCTCGCATCATAATGTCTGCCCACCGCCTTACCGATGGCAAACTGGATGAGACAGACAAAGAGCGGAACGATGAGCAGCAAGGCAAGAATCCATCCCGAAACCTCGGCATGGAGGATATTGCGAACCGTCTCGCCCATCAGGATCGTAAGATTGAAGCACCACATATAGAAGCCCAGATCCTTCACGTTCTTCACCTTATCCACCCACTTAGGCAGAAACTTGCGACTCAACAAAGCCAGAAGCAAAGGAACCACCAGTACCGTGGTTACGTTTCTGAACACCATCGCACTCATAAAAAGAAAGGAAACATCTGCCCCCTTCTCCACCATCGGGAAAAGACTCGGAATAATCACCATCGTAAAAACATTGGCTATCACCGTATAAGTTGTCAACGAGCCGATGCTTCCACCTAACTTCTCCGTCACCACAGCCACGGCAGCCGCCGTAGGACAGATAAAACAGATGAAAGCACCTTCGAGCACCAGCTTGGTTTCATAATCATCGCCGAATTCGAAGATAAGCACCACCATCATCAGTGCCAGACTGGTTCGGATGAGCTGCAGGATAAAATGCCAGGTCTTCGGCTTCATCTCCTTGATTTCAATCTTACAGAAGGTAACATAGAGCAAGGCAAAGAGCACCACCGGCATCATATCCACCAGTTTCGGTCCCACCGCATCGCCCAAAGGTTCCAGAAAGGGAACATTGGCGAAAATCAGATAGCCCACGGCTCCCAATACCAGGGAACAGGGCAAAGAAAACTTTCTAAAGAATTTCCACAACCACATACGCATACATTAAAAAAGAATCCCCTGCAAGCAGAATGCCTAGGCAATCGGCTAGAGGGGAATTCTCACGGATCCATTTATATATAAGCTATAGCTTAATCCTTATTACTACGCTTGCGCTCCAAGTGATCGAGAATCACCTTGCGCATACGCATACTCTTAGGAGTTACCTCTACGTACTCATCCTCGCGGATGTACTCCAGGCACTCCTCAAGGCTCATCACGGTCTTAGGAATCACGCGAGCCTTGTCGTCAGAACCAGAAGCACGGACGTTGGTCAACTGCTTTGCCTTGGTTACATTAACCACCAAGTCGTTGTCGTGAACATGCTCACCAACAACCTCGCCGCCGTAAACCTCCTCACCTGGGTCGATGAAGAACTTACCGCGATCCTGCAGCTTGTCGATGGCATAAGCATAGGCAGTACCTGTTTCCAGCGCAATCATGCTACCGTTAGAACGGCGGGTAATCTCTCCCTTGTATGGCTGATACTCCTTGAAACGGTGAGCCATGATAGCCTCACCCTGAGAAGCAGTGAGCACATTGGTACGAAGACCGATGATACCACGTGAAGGAATATCGAACTCGATATCAACACGCTCGCCCATGTTCAGCATAGAGGTCATATCACCCTTACGACGGGTAACCATATCAATCATCTTAGAAGCAAACTCCTCCGGAACGTTGATGGTCAACTCCTCGATAGGCTCGCACTTCACGCCGTCAATCTCCTTGTAGATAACCTGTGGCTGACCTACCTGAAGCTCATAGCCCTCACGACGCATGGTCTCAATGAGCACAGAGAGATGGAGCACACCACGACCAGAAACAATCCACTTATCGGTGGTGTCCTCGTAAGGCTGAACACGAAGAGCGAGGTTCTTCTCCAACTCCTTGTTCAGGCGGTCCTGAATGTGGCGTGATGTACAGAACTTACCCTCCTTACCGAAGAAAGGAGAATCGTTGATGGTGAAGAGCATACTCATGGTAGGCTCATCTACAGCGATTGGAGGAAGTGGCTCTGGGTTCTCGTAGTCGCAGATGGTATCACCAATCTCGAACTTCTCCAAACCGACAACGGCACAGATGTCGCCAGAATCCACATGGTCTGTCTTCTTATGACCCATACCCTCGAAGGTATGGAGTTCCTTGATCTTGGTCTTCTCCTGGGTACCGTCACGATGGCAGATAGTTACGTTCATACCATCCTTCAAAGTACCACGGTGTACACGACCTACGGCGATACGACCGGTGTAAGAGCTATAGTCAAGAGATGTGATCAAGAGCTGAGGAGTACCCTCCAACTGCTTAGGAGCAGGGATAATCTCCACAATCTTGTCGAGCAAATAGTCAATGTTGTCTGTTGGCTTGTTGTAGTCATCACTCATCCAGCCATTCTTTGCCGAACCGTAAACCACAGTGAAGTCAAGCTGATCCTCTGTAGCATCGAGGTCGCACATCAGGTCGAACACCATCTCGTACACCTCTTCAGGGCGACAGTTAGGCTTATCTACCTTATTAACGACAACGATAGGCTTCAGTCCGAGCTGCAAAGCTTTTTGCAGCACGAAACGAGTCTGAGGCATAGGACCCTCGAAAGCATCGACGAGGAGGAGGCATCCGTCTGCCATGTTGAGCACGCGCTCAACCTCACCACCGAAGTCAGAGTGTCCTGGAGTATCGAGAATATTAATCTTTGTACCTTTCCAATTGATAGACACATTCTTTGAGAGAATGGTTATACCACGCTCGCGCTCCAAGTCGTTGGAATCGAGCACTTCGCCGCTGTTATCCTGGCCGTCACGGAACAGCTTACCGGCGAGCATCATCTTGTCAACCAAGGTAGTTTTACCATGGTCAACGTGCGCAATAACTGCAATGTTTCTAATGTCTTGCATTTCGTTTACCTTAAATACTTAATGAATTTGGGTGCAAAATTACAAAAAAATCCCGAAAAATTTGCATAATTCACTGAAAAGTTGTACCTTTGCACCGCATTTTAACGGAAACCACCGTGAGGAAGGTCCAAAAGGTGCATAACATTCATTCATAATAATTAAATTTTAAGTATCACAGCTATGTATTTAGACAAAGCAAAAAAAGAAGAGATCTTTAGCAAGTACGGAAAGTCTAACTCTGATACTGGTTCAGCTGAGAGCCAGATAGCATTGTTCTCATACCGTATTGCTCATTTGACGGAGCACGTTAAGAAGAACCGTAAAGATTATACTACAACACGTGCGTTGACACAGCTTGTAGGAAAGCGTCGTGCATTGCTCGATTACTTGTATGATCGCGACATCAATCGCTATCGTGCTATCATCAAGGCCCTCGGTCTTCGTAAGTAATCAGCGAAAGCAGACACATTGCTTAACAGAATTAAAAATCCCATCGCTCGCAAGAACGATGGGATTTTTCTTTTTATATCAACTTATTAAGATTGCTACTTACTGCGCTGAGATTGGCAAATTGCGGAACTCTACATACTGAGGGGTCTCGCCATTAGACTTGTACTTGAACGGGATCTTGACAACGCTGAACTCGGTGGCACTGGTGCTGACATTCTTGATGACAAACGTAGCCTTCATCGGGATACCAGCGAGCAAGGTATACCAATTATAGCCCAACCAACGATTCTTGCCCAAGAGGGTTGTTTCCTGATCACACTCATAAGCATCGCCACCATCATCATATACAGTAGGAGTATCGCCATAAGCTGAAATTTCATACTCCTTGTTGCCGATATTCTTGAATGTAGCAGTGATTACCACATTCCTGCCCTGACGAACACACTTCAAGAAATTGAACTGCAACTCAGGCAATGAGCAGGTAACCAAATCGGAATTGGTATTCTTGACATCTGCCACTACCTGGGTAGGCAACTTAACAGCAAACTCCACATCATTAGCCTTACCCTTGACAAGAGTAGAATTAATCTGCTTAATGGTGCGATCTACATCCTCTATCACCATAATACCCTTGACAGGAACATTAGGAGGAAGCATCTTATCAGAATAGTGACCTAACTTATCGCCACCCAAATAGAAGTGCATTGTATGCTTTACATTCTTGCTATCAAAAGCACAAGAACCGTCATCAAATGCATTGAAGTACATTTTGAGTTCACTGGAAGTGGTGTTGGTTATCACGAAGTTGATATGGACATCGTTGCCATTAGCTACGCAACTGGTGTATTTTACTGTACACCCAGGGATAGAACCAGCCGCCTTGTTGGTAGTCTTCTGGTCATTAGCAAGCACGTTTTCTGCCACCTTGCCCAATTTCTTGAGCCACTTCTGTGCATGGATTTGCTGTACGCTCAACAGAGAGAGTAGCAATGCGAAAATGATGGATTTCTTCATAATTGTATCGGTTTATGTTATTATTAAATAATTGTCAGTTCGTTCCTAGAAAGAGCCTTTATCCTTAGAAAAAGAGAAAGACGCCTTTACTAATTCTTGCTTGCAAAGATAGGGAATTAAGCAATAACTTCCAAGCTTTTTGCCAGGAAAAGTAAAGGTACCAATGCGTAAATAGGCAATTTTATATCATTTGACGCTGATTTTTACGGAATGACACACACCACCATCTGTCTTTATCCTTAAGAAGTAGCAACCGAACGATGGGATTTTTCTTTTTTCTCAGTTTAACACCAGAAAGCTTTCTCTCAACGGAGAGAAAGCTTTCTGGTTATTGTAGCTTGGGTATCCTGCATAGATACCTTAATAATATATACTTCCTGAGGAGAAGCCGTGGAGACTACAGGAATGCTGACAGATGCTGCACCTTCAGCCTTTCTCGATGCCACCAGTCTTCCATCAAGGGTATAAACCTCCACCTTATTTAATAGAGGAGCACTCACCTTGGATACGACGATCAATCCCCGGGATGGAGAATAGATCTTCACGTCACTCTCGCTCACCTCAGCATCTTCGATGCCAGTGGTACTGCGAGTCTGGGTCAGGAAGTATCTGCCGTGCTCGTTCGCCTGCACCTTCACTTCCTCGCCATCCTTTATCTCCTGATACTTCCGGGTGGCAGCATCATAGAGGTAAAGAGGAGAAGAAAGACGAGAGATGCCATCAATAGCCAGCAAGACAGAAGCAGAATTGGCGGAACTTCCTGCATCTCCTGATTCTACATCAGAAGAAGCACCAACCACTCCTAATGGCATCCAATTGATATTCGGCAGGGAGTTCAGCGCCACAGCCTCATCGCCTGCCACCGTATAAACCACCGGAACTTCCTTCAGCTGGGCATCATAAAGCAGCTGGGCATCCTCAGCCTCATCGTAATCCTCAGAAGCATTGGCATCAAGCACTACCTTAGAACGACTGCTATAACCCGAAGCTGATGCAGCGGTAAGGGTTAGGGATACCTGATCCTGCCCCTCATCCGATGCCGTCTTCACACCGCCAAACACTTCTCTATCTACCGTCATCGCCGACGTAAAGTTAAGCTGCGAAGCACTCTGTCCATCTTTCAGACGGACAAAGAACGATTGCATCGGCGAAATCTTCACATCGTTCTTCGACTCATACGTGGTGTTTGCCATATCCAGATTATTATAGAGCTTCAACACACCATTCTCATAGACATAGAAGCTGGAAGAGAGCGATGGATTCGCCTTCAGGAACTTGTACATGCTGAGCGTCGCCATATAAGGATTACCCACCAGATAGTAGTTGTTGCCATCCGACAACTTAACCAGCGAATAGCTCATCTTGCCCAAAGCATTCTCCTGGGCATCGGCATTTACCACCAGGCGATAAGCATTCTCCTTATCCACATTCACCGAAAGCGAACTCTGCTGCTTAGAAGCCGAGACATAAGTATATTGCGTATCTGCCTTCGGCAAACGGAGCAATACATCGGATGCAGCGCCCGACGATGCAGATGATCCAGCAGAAGTTCCCGAATTGCCCACCGTATATCTATCTCCCATCTTGATGGCTACACCCTCTAATGGAAGATACTTCCTATCCACCTTATTATATACGTGGCTCCAGTGGGCTGAAAGCGCATTGAGATTCTGATTCTCGAATGTGATGCCGGTGCCTGCATAGTCGTAGGCATCGTAGCTGCCGCCCAAGGTTACTTCCTTGGCAGAAGTATCATCCCAGCTTCGCTGATATACAGGACTGGTTACACGATTGTTTACCGATGGTGAGAACGAGATTGGCTCGAACGCCTCCGTCTCCTGTCTGCCCGATGCTGCCGGCACATAGATGTCGCCCGCATAGGTATCCTGCAAAGGCGAAGTGAGGGCATACCAGGTGTTGGGCTTCATCTGCTTCTCTACCCACGCCTTGTTGTATATCAGATAACACTGGTTGAGCAGTTCGCCTCCCGGCTTGAAGTAAATCTGGTCGCAGGTGTTGCCATAGAAGGCTTCACACTCCAGATTGCCGTCGGCATTCACCCCGTGGCTTTCGGTATTGGCATCCCATTGGGCAAGCATATCATACTGGATATTCGTGGTAGCCGCATCGCCCTTGGCATTGCTCAGTTTGGTAGCGATGCCCGTAGAATTCTGATAAGCAATGTATCCCAAAGATGGGAAATACAAACCGCTCAGATTAGGTATCGTTACCTTGGTAAACTTCATCGGCACATATCCGCCACCCGGATAATCCGTATATTGGTTCTCCTTTTTATAGAGTTCGCTGCGGTCAGAACGGCGCCAGTTATCATCATTGTTCCATGCCGCACTCATCTTGCTGTTGGCAGTAGGATTCCAGGTAGCGTATTCCGGTACCACCGCAAAGCGGATATAGGTTTCACCCGAACAGAGCACCGTGGTTCCCTTGTTTCCATCCTCACGGAATATCAATACACCTTCATACCAGTATCCCTCATGCAACTGCACATCCTTTGACGCAGAAGATGCATCCCCCGACTGCTGCGCAAACTTCAGCTTCAGCTGGCTGGTACTACGCTCGATGTAATGATCCTGAAGCGTAGCCAGCGTCAGGCTCTCCCCTATTCTGTTCTTATAGGCAGGGTCGTTGGTATCCGAAAGATACATCACGTTGGTATACTGCGAAGGATCCAGCTGATCTTTTCCGCCAGCCACAACAAAGTAAAGACACTTGGAATTATCTGCCACAAAGTTCTTGCCGCTAACCGGTACACAGAAGTATCCACCCTTGCCCTTGGTTTCCTGTTGAGCCAAAAGGGCTACCTGCGGCAAACCGATGCGCACCGTGCGAACATAATTGTTAGGATATGCCACGCCGGGACGTCCCAGATCCAACTGCGGTCCGTTCTTCACGACACGAAGCTTGAACGACATCTCATCGAGACAAATCTGATAATCCACGCCACCCTGGGTGATGGTGCCAGATGTTTTGGTAGGAATCACACGAATGGTATGTTCGCCCACACTCAGTGGGATGTTGCTGAACTCTGCGCTGTTTTCCAATATCGGAGTCTTGGCATCATCCACATACCAATTATAAAGCACACCATTCAACTGGATGCTACCGCCATTGTTCTGGTCTACGGTCTGCAACTGTGCCTTGATATGATATTCAAGCGTAGCTTTATCATCGCAAGGAATGGTGACGGTGGTGGTGATGCTTCCGTTGGCATCGGTAACCAGCACCTTCTGCTGCACCATCTGGAAATTCTCGCTATAGAGAGAACATACATCCGAAGGCTTTCCCCACGAAAGCAGGTTCTTATCCGTTACCCCATCCTCATCGAAAGCAAAACTCACATAGTAAGTCTGGTTCGACTGCAGATTGAAGTATCTGTTGGCAAGCACCACATGCCATTCATCGTTGATTTTCTCATACATCGGCTTTCCATCCACCAGTCGGCTTTTATCCACATAATTATAAATGGTGGTGGTTCCCCAATCGTAGCAAGGCTTTTCTGCCGTGCCATAGTTTACATTCTTCACCGGATGGCCATCGGCATCTACGAAACGAAAGTAGAGTTTCTTTTCTGTATTGTCGGCAAGCGCCGCCATAGTTTCCTGCAAAGCCCTCAACTTGATGAGGATGGAGGTGGAAAGAGAAGCATCCTTTGCAGTGTTCTTATCAGGACAGATAGGCGAGCTCTGGATAACATCCACCTTGGAAGCCTTGGTATAGATGCGAAGATCATCGAAGGCATAGTCGGCACCAGAGGTAGATTGACACATGTTATCCACCACCAGTTTGAAGTCGGTGAAATTATTCACTCCGCTCTCCTTCTGCAACACCATCTTTCCATAAACCTGATACCATTTTCCTACATTGTCATCATCCCCTCCCACACGGTTTCCTGAGAAATTACCGGATGAGAACGAGTGGAGCAACCTGCGCTCCGTCTCCTGATTATTCTCATCATAATTCACGCCATAGAGCTTGAACATCAACTGCGGGCGCTGTGGGCCAGTGGTCATATCAGCAATGGCAGCACTGAAAATCACCTGCGAACCCACACAGAGGTCGGCCTTGAAATCAGCTTCGGCAATCTGTCGGCTTTCATCGGAGGCATCTATATAGAGGAAATGTCCATATTGGGTGCCATTCGTATTTTCGTAGGTACGGTCGTAGAGTTGGGCAGTAGGCCACCACAGGTAACCATCTGTACCAGTTTCTCCCCATCCAGACTTTCCCTTTATATTTGCCGACTTATAGAGTCCGTATTCTCCATGCAGCGGTGAATGCTTAGGATTTACATACATATTGCCTGCCGGAGCGAAATCCATCAATTCACGATAGACAAAGCCATAGCTTCGCCTGCTCCATTTAGAAGGCAGGCGGTCTTGGTTATCATCCGGGTTTGTAGGAGCCTGAAGAGTCAGTTCTGTATCATCATCATCAAAAGAGATGGTATTGACAGGGCGATAATGATCGTCGAGATAAGAATTCAAGCGGGTATTCTGACCAGCCGTCTTCAGTTCGTCCGTGGTCATCGGATACTGGTTGAACAGCTGACAGGTGAAATTGGCGATAGGACACATATCTCCGCTACTGGAAATGGCTATTGCCACCACATAGATACGGTCGCCATACTTAAAAGTCTGCTTGCTGCTGACTCCTCCACCATTCAGATTTCGCCATGAGCCAACTGTCGTTTGATTATTCAGTAAATCCAGACTCAAATTAAAGAAACGGGGCTTATAATCACCTCCTCTATGTGTCCACCAGACAAACTGGGTCTTATCGGAATTATAGACACGCCACTGCACAATGCTAGCCTGCACCACCGAAGAACTGAAATCCGACTCCTTAATCTTATGCGCCTCATCCTCTGCGAAGACATGATGCTTATTGATATTCTTCATTGGATGGAAATAATAGTTGGTCACATCGCTCTGGTTGAGGCGGAGTGTCATAGAGGCAGATGCATTCTTCAATCCTGCCGAAACACCCTTTCCATCTTCATAAGAATAATCCCTGGTTCTTCCCGTTTCCAGGAGTTTCTTCTTGATATCATCCGCCATCTTTTCTGCCGGCATAATATGGAAGATATATCGGATAGAAAGGGTTGGCTCATGCTCGAAGCGTTTTCCATTGCAGCCATCCATGTATCTGCTCACATCGCAGGCGATGGTCTCCCCAGTCCAGGAAGTATCAGATGGACGGGTATATCTTACACCCACCGAATTGAGATTTGGCCCGGATGAAAGATTATAGGCTATCAAACCTTTATCTACGCCACGGGAATCCTTCATACTTTTCAACTTGCTTCTAAAATTAGAATATTTCTCCAACCGATCAGAAGCCTTATCAGTATCGTAATTATACCATCTGAAATATCCTCTAGGTTCCAAATTTGCACCTTTGTCCGAATAGCTTTCAAGCGGCAGAGACAATTCCCTGCTACCGTCGCTAGGCAGGGCGATGTAATAATGAACCACATGCGTTTTCTGGCGAAGACAGTCTGTTGAAGCATCTATCACCTCGTAATCGCCTTTCTTGTTGGCAATACCTTCAAAATGCCTGAAGGTCTGGGAATAAGCCATCCCAGGCATCAAGCAGATGATGCCCAGGATGAACAATATGTATTTTGAAAATAAACTGTTTCCTTTCATTCTATTTTAAATTAACCGAATTCATCACAAATCTTACTTTTCGGGTAAGCGTAATTTGCTCTTTTCCATAAATATCCTTATTGACTGTCAGGGTAAGTGCATAGACGGAACTTCCTGCCATGTTGGCCATCTCGCCTTCTACCCTTTTACCATGAAGACTCCATTGCGGTTCTACATCAAAGATATCCTTGCTGCCCGTAACCCACTTGAAAGAACCACTCTGAACAGCAGAGTAATAGCCCGTGCTCAACTGCCTGACTTTAGGAATGATATGAAACTCACCATAATACCCCATCGTAATGGTAAGGTTCTCGCCATCATCCTCTATCTGGGGCAGAACTCCGATTGGGGTAAAGCTCTGCACATCCCATTCTATCGAATAATCGTCGAGTTTGATGGGGATAACCCGATAGTCGTTGCGACAGATCTTACTCCAGTTGAGCATCGCCAGGCGACGGTTTATCACCGTTGACGAGTGATCACTGTCGATGGTTTGCAACTGCAAGATATGATATTTGTTCTCATCCGTAGCCTTGCTCTCGTTGATATAGAAGCAGATGTTGGTAACCGCCTGACCGTTGCGTTTGACAACATAATCATGCCCCGTTCCCAAAGCCATCGAAGCATAAGCCACCATCTGCTTCTGGGTGGTAGCCAAGTTAGCATCAGATACATGAACGATGCCTTGCTCATCCGTTTCATCCTTGCCAGGAAGAAGCATCAGGTTATCTGCCACATCAGGAGTCACATCCGAAAGCTTCAATCCCTTGAACGTAATATCGTGGTCGGTATTGTTAGTCAACTGCAAGACGACCTTTGCTACCATTCTGATTACCTCCAGATTTACCGCCTTGGTATCTTTTCCTATGGTAACCACCTGTTTGTTGCTCATGGGAATGCCCTGAGGGAAATAATCGTTGTCGAAGTCAGACCAGTGGTCGGCAAAAACCAAAGAAGGAATCTTAACCGAACACTTCATCTGCTCAAAGAAACCGGCAGGCAGAGTATCCCCCACCCGATAGGTATCGATGCCTATTTTCGATGGTGTGAGATTGGCAAAAGAATAGAAGGTATAAGTGCCCTGCTTCATTCTTTTCCAGAAGGAATCCTGCGAGCGTTCAGTCTCTCCGGCATCATACGGACCGTTTTTCACGATATCTACAATCCTGCCATCTGCATCTACCATGACTATGATCCAATTCTTCATCAGTTCACCCGCCTGCATGTTTACATCGGTGTAATCAGAACCGGCTCGGGTACCGGCAGTAGCATCTGAGGCCACCCCCAAACAGATTTCTACCTGACGGGTAGCACCATCTGAAGAGTCACCGGAGTCAATCGCAGGATTGGCATCAGGGACACATCCCATGAGTATGAAGGTGACAAGCCCCCAACTCAGCAAGTATAATAACTTCCTCATCTTGTAGATAATCTCCGAATTAATAAATTACATTATAATATCAGGATGCCTGACTACATACCATTTGCGCACCACAAGTTTAACGCTCAGCATGTCATCCTGGTTCAGATAAACCTCAAACTGATAGTAATGGTTGCGCACAATGTCCATAGCCTCCTGGGTAGGAGCTCCCTGGTCATCATACTGCACAAACGGCAATTTAAAGTCTCGCATCTTCCCATCACGTTTATCCCTTAAAGAAAGATGGATTACAGTGGGGTTCGAATTGTTTTTGTTTTCATATTCCGGAATGTAGATAGCCTTGTTGAGCATATCTATATCCGTAAGTTTCTGATCGTTCATCAGAAAATGAGCGTAGGCATCATGCTCCAGTTTCTGCACATCATCGATGCGGAGAACATTGCTATATTGCGGAAGGCAGTAGCCTTGGGCATTTGCTTCGCTCAGCGATACTTTCGTCAGTTCATAATAAGCCTCCATATCGTTGCGCAGAAACACCTTGACCTTTGCCTCAGCCCTCATCAGATTGATGGTGCCGATGCTGGTCTGGTTGCCAGCCTCCATGCCTACATTCAATGGCTTGACACCCCACATCGGGATGGCATGCTTGCCGGTATTGGCAGTAAAGGAAAGCTTATTCACATTTGCCTCGCTGAAATCATCGGCATCCTTCACACCATCGATATTGGCATAGACCATCATCTGACCATTAAACTTCCCGTTGTCCAGATTCAATCTGTTTATTAAGATAGAACCTGTTACCTCATAAACATTAGGGGTGGAAGTAGGAACCAGTTTCACGTTTTCCAAACCTCCGATGCTTTTTCCATCCTTGGCATAAAGCACAATATGAAGTTGGTCTAGATTGATGGAACTCTCCCATGTCTCCCCCTGCTCTTCTTCGTGTCCGTCTGCCCTTGTTTCTGTGGTTGTTGTGGCAGCTGGCACATAAAGTCTGAACACCACTCTGACAGAGCCTGGCTCAGAAGGCGATTCATCATTGCTGCATGATGCGAAACACACCACGCCAAGCAAAAAGAAGAATATTCTAAAGAACCTTTTCATAATGATTACTTACACCTTTACTTTATTTACATATCAGCATGACTCAGCACCACTCTCCACGAGTTGATATAAATGCTGGTAGCCAGCCATTTTTTTCCTTCATCAAGGAAGAAGACGAGGTCGTAGGTATCCTGACGGTCCAGATATTCCTGGTCGCTCATCGCCTTATTATAGTTACCCTTTACAAGAAGGGCATAATCTACCAACGGAATATTGATGATGCTCTTGCCTGTGGAATGTTCATATACATGCAGGCGCATATCATGTCCTGTTACCAGTCGGTTGGTAGTCAATTCTGCCACTGCCACGGAGACGGATGTCTGTTCTCCATCCCCAGAAGAGGTTACTCCTGCCTTGCCGGCATACTTGCTCCAAGCAGGATAGATGAGTTCATCATCTGCCAAGAGACTATTGTCGTAGTCGAGATAACCATTGTTATCGGTAATGACAAAGTCGAAATCAGCCGGGTCTAAATTATTGCCCGACAGTTGTTGAAGCACAACCTTGAAATGGTTGGTATCTTTTGTGAGTTTTACTGTTACTGTTTTTGTCTGTCCATAGACGGCTGTCAGATCGGCATTCTTCACCATGCCATGAAACAGGGGTGTGAGGTCGTGATTCACTTTCTTATCCTCCCTGTTTACCAGGGTCTGGAAATCTCGGATATCCGACTTGCCTATTCCTTCTTCACCATCTACACCTTTACATATATAAGAGCCTTCGTAACGCTGTTCGCCTTCGGCCCAAACCTGAAGATCATACCTGTCTGGTGTCAAGTCGTCGAGATTCATCCCTCCATCGGCAAGGATACGCTCCACCGGCTCTGTCTTGGTATAGACGAGCTTACCATCCTGGTTGAAGACATGAAGTCTCACGGTCTTCACCTCATGGGCAAAGGCATCGGCAAACTTCATGTTCATATCGTAAACAAACTGCAGACGCAGGTGGGCTTCGCATCCCTCCTGGTCGTCATGCCAATAGTTACACGAGGTAAAAGCCAAAATCAGCATCAGCAATATGGTATGAAACAAAAGTTTGCTATACTTATAGACACTAGAAAGTATCTTCATCATTATTATTGTTTAAAATCTAAAAATGGTGAGTGAAGCGCCACTGAGGGCACTCCACACACATATATAACCAATTACTTAGTAGCATCCAAATCTACACTGCTTGGAACAACACGCCAAGAAAGTACGTTGATACGAGCAGCGAGGTAGGTCTCTGTATCCTTAGGAATCACAGGATCGATAACCTCATCTGGGTTATAAACTGGAGTACCGAAACCAGATATGGTATTAATGGTAATACGGTAAGAGTGGTTACGAACTACACCATAATAACCCATTTCAGTCTTGTTTTGAGCCAAGTGACGAATTGGAGTATAATAATAGGTCATACCCTCCTTACGTACCTGAACAGGAGACTGCGCCAACAAAGCATTCAATTCGTTATTGCTGTCGGTTGTTGCAAAAGAACCATCCGAGTTTTTCTTATATACCTTTACACCAGCCTTGAGCACAGGTCTTACCTCATACGACTTGAGTTTATCTGTTTCAGATCCAGTAAGATTTGTTCTTGTGTATTCCAAATCTGTAGGAGCCAAAAGAACATGCTTAGAAGGATTAGTTGGATCTACAGTCCAATATTCAGAATGGTCTTTCGCAACCTGCTTCAACACATTATCAGCACCGAGAATTTGGATACCTCTATATTTACAGATATCAGCAGAATGTGAATTATTATCGTCATCATAATAAACCAACTTAGCAGCCACCAACACCTTAGTCAAAGTATTCTCGTAAGGCTTCTCATAGTTGTTTGAAGCTTTAAACTCTTCATATGAAAGAGTATTCGGACATGTATAAAGAGGTGTTGTGCCAAACGGAGTTGTAAAAGCTGAAAAAGCATGGTTTTTAATTGGGTTTGAACCACTTGAAGGAGTAAAAGGCACAGATGCAGACCAGAAACAACGATGGTAATCAGGTGTTGTCCAAGGATCAATACCCAAGGTTGTGCTGGTCCAATTATTAGAAGAAACATCTATCTGCTTTTCGAGTTCGGCTGTTCCGTTCTCATCAGCCAAACCCCAGCCCTGTACAACAGCATATACATCTTTCTCGTGCTCAGCATCAATATTAATTTTGCCAACCTTAATCTTATATTTGCCATTATCAGCACCAGAAGAAGTGATTTGCTCCCAACCTTTATCAGTATTCACGTTTGTGGTAGCTTTAGCAACAACACGTTCTACGTAAATATCAACAGGATTTTTAGTAGCTGCGTCACTATTTGCTTCCACATGGCCAGAAACAGAACTTGCGCAAACGCGAGCTCCATTCTCAGCATAAACAGAATTAGACATTACAAAGTTGCTATACTTGCCTGTACCATCAGTAGCAATTTTCACAAACTGATTATCTGTAAACTCATCTCTCAACTGTGATTCACGATACGCTTTGGGCTCCAATTTTGTAAGAGTCCCAGGATTAACCACTGCTATCATATAAGCAGGAGCAGTCTTTGTCTCACCCTCAATTACCAACATAGCTGCAGTTTTACCTTCGATGGTATAAAGATGATCAGCACCAGTTACAGAAGTATTTTCCAACTCCTTATAATTCACCTCCGTATTTTTCATGATATACGGAGAACCATCAGAATTGAAGAAGAAGAAACGAACTGCCGAAATGGCACCTTCGTTTTCAGTACCATCCTCGTATGTTCCACCGCCCTGAGTATAGTCTTCAGCACGGGTACCAGCACCGGCAGTTCCTACACTCTTAATATTAACAGCAATGTAAGACTTTCCTTCGTTTGCAGTAGCTCCACCATCTTTCAAGTCATCGCTGCTTGAGCAAGCTCCCAGCATCAGCGCTCCAGCCAATGCAAGGGAATACAATTTAAAAAACTTCATATTGACTTATTTAAAATTAATAATTACTATATTTGATATCGTTGTCATCATCCTGATACTTGATATTGCTATTATCATTCTGATACTCTTTATCACTTCTTGGATATCGTCATCACTTCATACGCCTTTCGGGCGGCATCGGCTTCCTTTGAATCGTCGGCTCTATCCAAATATGGCTTGGCAGCATCGGCATCACCGGCATTGAGACGGATAATGGCTGCATTCAGGTTTGCGGTTTCATCCGTTGGATACATGCGGACTGCCAGTTCCATCACTTCATTGAAGTCCTTGGAACCTACCTCATAGGTCTGGGCTACCATATACAGCTCATTGAGCGACAACAGCTGCGGCTTGGTCTTCATGATTACCCTAGCCTCTTCCACATCGAAAGGCTTAACCTTATAAGTAATGTGGTAGTCGCTATGGCGAAGAGCAGGATAGCAGGTGGTGAGCAAATGGCGATACTGTGCAGGATATTGCTGCTTCAACTTCGCATCACGAGCATCTGGTTCCAGCTTTTTATCCTGGACTATCGCAAGAAGCTGCTCCTTTTTCTCCAAGTTGCTTGACTTGATGTATTCACACAATCCATCCCAGTCTTCGGCTGTAGAGGATACCGTGAAGATGCTGTCAGGCAACTCTACCATCTTGCGCACATATTCTGTCAGGGTGATGGCACGATTCTTTGCCAGATACTCATTATGCTTATACGAACCTTCCGGCGAAGCAAAACCATGGATATTGATGCCCATCACCTGCAGGTTTTTATCCGCCTTCAATGCCTTGATGGTGGTGATAATGCTATCCAACTGTGCCGGATTACGGCGATAATCAGCACGCAATTCTATCCTGTTGACCGGGAAATCGATATAGGCACGCTTATCCAAATGACGGATCTTTGGAGCCTCGGCAACGACAGCCTGCAACTGAAGCACCGGCTTCAGTACATTCTGCTTAGGCTGGTGAATGGTCTCGATGATCTGAGGAGCATCTGTTGAGCGTTTTTCATCTGCCCTACCCGGAATTAAATAAATGAGGGAAAGAGCCACCTTGGTGGGTCCCACATAATTCTTATGGGCAGATTTGAGTTTTTCACCACAGGTACCACATTCGAATTTATCGTATTGGGTATGGATATAGCCCAATCCGAGCGAAGCCTCGAAGTTCCAGTGCTTAGAAAGATTCCATTGTTTTCCGGCTGTGATGCCGCCTCCGGCATACCAACCTTCATAGCGATGGTTGCGCAGTCCTTTCAACAATCCGAAAGGAAACTTCACGCCTCCCACATTATATTGACCGCCCAAGGCATGGGCGCCCACAAACCATCCCTCAAAATTCTGATTGAACCAGTAGCGATATTCCGGCATCACCATCCAATGACGAAGACTGGAATGGTCACCGCCACTTTGCTTCCAAGGATTCAAGCCGAAGAAAACCTGAGCTGTATGCCTATTGCCAACAGCCATTTCCAATCCTAAGTTGGGAGTGGTGGTGCCCCAGTAAAGCAAGTTGGTCTTGATTCCAAACTGCCTAGTGTGCCCTAACTGCAGAACCTGCTTGTGCTGCTCAGCCGAATGGGCAGTAAGAGGCAGAAAACAACAATTCATCATCAATATTGCTACTAATACAATTCTCTCAAATAACATATGATTATCTTAATTATTATCTATACTATTACATCTTTTAATTGCGTGCAAAGATAGAATAAAAGGGTAAAACAGACTTTAAAAAATAGAAAATCAAGGTATTTCATTTTTAAAAAAAGAAAAAAAAATCGTATTCATTAGAGATCAAACATAAAAAATCCGGCGCAATAGGGGGGGGGGTAAAAGCGTCTAAAACCTATTAAAAATCAAGTTATTGCAAATTTAGAACAAGAAAACTTCATTTTTAGGAAAATGTTTTGTAACTTTGCAGACGGAATATTGTAATCAACTATTAGGAAACAAGTTTTCAATGCTACAGCAAACAGACTCCTAGATAAAAAAAAAGTATAATCAAGTAAAAGAGATAAACTATGATCAGTTTCTTAGAGCGCAATTTTACATATTTAGTAACGATGACTAGTTTCATTTATTGCATCCTAGGTCTCGTACTTATTTTCTTCAAGTCACCCAAGACTGGTGTCTATGCTCCCTACCGGAAATCCAAGTGGCTGTTAGCCGCTGGTATGTGGATGACGAGCATAAACATCTGGATCTGGCTTGCCACCTTTAATGGTCTGTGGACCCGCGAAAATGCGTGGGTAGCCAGTTACGACACCATTCTGTTCTATCTCATAGGCATCTGCTTTACCTTTGCGTTTGGCAGTCTGACCGACTATACCTATATCTCCAGACAACGTTGCAAGATAACAGCGATCAAGTTTGGAGCTACAGCATTTATTGCACTCATCGCCATGGTCAATACTCTGGCTGCGTATAGGCAAATCCTACTCATCATCGCCTTGCTGGGTGTCATGGAACTATGTGCCCGACATATCATATTCTTTCATAGAAGCTATTTACAGCGCAATGAATTGCTTGCAAATTATTTCTCTTCCGACAAGAAGAGCAATGTAAGGTGGCTCAACATCAGCCATTGGTTATTCTATATTCTGCTTGCCTTCGGCGTAGTTTCGATCACCTCCGGAGCAGTCATCAACTGGCTCGTCCAGTTCTACGTCGTTGCTGTGTATATATATATCACCGTCAACTTCATCAAGTATGCTAATGAATACGAAACCCTGCGCCGAGCAACAACCGAAGAGATGATTGCCGTTATGGACAAGACACAATCAAACAACTTGAGCCATAAGAAATGGAAAAGGAAAGAAGAGGAAGAAAAAGCTAAAGGGGAAGAAGTCACTGCAACCAGCAGAACAAAAAAGCCATACAAGGAGGACTTTAGGGATTTCCTACGCCCAAGAATAGCAGTATGGGTGAAAACCAAAGCTTATACGCACGAGCAATTCACCCTGGAAGAACTCGCCTCCAAACTATATACCAACAAGACCTACCTGTCTACATTCATCAAGAATGAATATGACATGAACTTCAGTGGTTGGGTAGCAAGCTTGCGCATAGACGAGGCAAAGAGAATCATGATGAAAGAGCCCGAGAAGAGACTCCAGGAAGTTGCCTTCGAATGCGGATTCTCTTCGCTTGCCTATTTTTCCAGCGTATTTTCCAAATCAGAAGGAATCTCTCCTTCTGCCTGGCAAAGAGAATTCTCCCGAAAAACAGATGGAGAACAATGATAAATCAAGGCAAACTGGCGATTGAATACACTACGTGAACGATAGCCCGCCGCCTCAGCTATCTGCGAAATGGTCTGTTTATTCTTCGGATCAGCCAATAACTGCGCCGCATAATCTATGCGAAAATGATTGATATACTGCAATAAAGTAAGGTCGCCAGAAGTGTATTTCTTAATGCAGTTTGCCAAGGTTGTACGATTGGTACACAATGCTTTTGCCAAATCATCAATGCGTAAATCCGGATTGATAAAAGGAGCGTGCTCCTTCATATACAGGGTGGTTTTAACAAACAGCTCCTGCTCTGCATCCAAGACATGAAGTGCCTGGTCAGCTACATCTCCTATCTGCACTTCATCTGAAAATCGTTTTCTGAAAGAAGCTCCATCCACAGGAGAAGAAGCCAGGAGATTCTGCAACTGGCGTTGCATAGAACGGATGATGCTAGCTTGCCTCCTCACGGTGGAGCGCAAGCTGGCAACATAGAATCCCATAAGAACAATCAAAGCTACCGATACGATTGCCCATGAAAGTATGTGATAACTGCTGAACAATTGCATAAACTTTTTTAATTTAAAATCTCCTTCAGAGGAGTCATCACGAAGTCGCGCTCTTCCATCAGAGGATGAGGAATCTTGAAATCGGGCTCATCAATGACCAGATCATCTATCATCAGAATGTCGATATCGATGATGCGGTCGTGATATTCTCCATTTACAGATTTCAGGGTTCTGCCCATCTCACGCTCTATGCGCTGAGTTGCCTCCAACACTTGACGAGGAGCCATGGCGGTGAGAACCATCACACAGGAATTGATGAAGTCATTGGGAGAAGAATAGCCCCAAGGCTTGGTTTCGTAAAGAGCAGACTGGCGCTCTACCACGCCAATCTGCTCTCCTATCTTATCTATTGCCTCACGAATATTACGCTTCCGGTTGCCCAGATTCGTACCAAGGCTTAAATATACTTTATACATACTTATTCACACTTTTATAAAAACTGTGGATAACTCAGCTTATCTACTGAAGATCAAATACTTTTATATGTACAAAAACTGTTTATTTCACCATTTAGTCTGGAAGTATCAACAGTGAGTCACCGTAGCAACCAAACATATAGCCATTCTTCACAGCCTTCTTGTATGCCTCATATACCAGGTCGTAACCACCAAAGGCAGCGGTACACATCATCAAGGTTGACTCTGGATGATAGAAGTTGGCAACAGCACAGTCAGCCAATCCGAAATCGTATGGAGGGAAGATGAACTTATTGGTCCATCCATCAAACTCTTTCATCATTCCGTCTGTACCTACAGCAGTTTCAGTAGCCTTCATCACGCTGGTACCGATGGCGCATACATGATGACCTTCCTGCTTGGTCTTATTCACCAGTTCGCAAGCTTCCTTAGAGATAATCATCTGCTCAGAATCCATCTTGTGCTTGGTAAGGTCCTCTACCTCAATCTCGTGGAAGTTGCCCAACCCGCAATGCAGGGTGATGTAAGCCTCGTTGATACCGTTGATCTCCAAGCGCTTCATCAACTCACGAGAGAAATGAAGACCTGTAGCAGGAGCAGTTACGGCACCCTCCTTATCAGCGAATACACACTGGAAGTCGTCCATATCATCCTCTGTAGCGTGATGATCCTCACGGGCATCGATGATATAGCGAGGAAGCGGAGCCTCACCCAATGCAAAGAGCGAACGCTTGAAGACATCGTGATTGCCATCCTCATCATAGAGGAAACGGAGGGTACGGCCACGGCTGGTGGTATTATCGATAACCTCGGCTACCATCTCGTTGACATCATCAAAGAACAGCTTGTTACCGATACGAATCTTGCGCGCAGGCTCTACCAGCACATCCCAAAGGCGCATCTCGGCATTCAGCTCACGGAGCAGGAATACCTCAATCTTGGCATCAGTCTTCTCCTTGGTACCATAAAGGCGCGCTGGGAATACCTTCGTATCATTGAAGATGAAGGTATCACCCTCTTCGAAGTAGTTGACAATATCCTTGAACTGCAGGAATACTGGATTGCCATCAGCATCCACCATATCCTTGCCATCCTCGTCCTTCTTGTACATCTCGATGGTTTCAGACTTCTTGTGGAGCACCATGAGTCGAGACTCGTCACGACGGGTAATCTCGAATGTACGTTCACCACTAGCAGTCTTGACCACACGCTTAGTCTTATGTGGATAAAGTGCCACCTGAGCAGCTGGCAACTTAAAGTTGAATTGTGATAGTTTCATGTGATATTATATCTCCTTTCTTAAGATGATTTACTATTCATGTCATTTCTCGAAATTCGAGCCTAGTTATTGGCAAGGCTGTCTTCTATCTCCTGTGCATCGAGCCATTCCTGGAAATGGTCGAAATCGATGCAGTTCTCTACCGAGAAGCTTCCAGCCTTGGTACGGCGGAGGGCTGTCAGGAAGGCACCGCTATCCAGGGCACGACCGATGTCGCGTGCCAGCGATCGGATATAGGTTCCCTTACCGCAAACCACTCGGATGCTTGCCGTCTTCTCCTCATCGTTGTAATCGGTGAGTTCGATTTCATCCACACGCACGGTCTTAGGCTTCAGCTGCACCTCCTCGCCTGCTCTGCGCAGGGCATACGAGCGGTCACCATTCACCTTCACGGCACTATAGGTAGGTGGGACCTGCTGAATCTCACCAACAAACTGCTTCAGCACCTCCTCTACCAGCTCACGGGTGATGTGCTTGGTAGGGAAAGTATGGTTTACACTGTGTTCCTTATCGTAGCTTGCCGTGGTAGCACCCAACTGAAGCGTTGCCGTATATTCCTTGGTATGTGTCTGCAATTGCTCAATCTGCTTGGTACATTTACCCGTGCAGAGCACCAACACACCCGTAGCAAGGGGATCGAGCGTACCGGCATGTCCTATCTTCACCTTGAAGCCGAGTTTCTTGCTGAGCAGATAGCGAACGTGCGCCAATGCTCCAAAGCTCGACATGCGATAAGGCTTGTCGATGGCTATAATTTCTCCTTTTCTAAAATCCATATATTATATTAATGAACAGATGATGGTAACGGCACCTGCAATGGCACAATAGATGCCGAAATATACCAACTTACCCTTCTTCACGATATTGATCATCCACTTACAAGCCAGGCAGCCAGATACGAATGCAGCGACGAATCCCACAATCATAGGGAATGCATCGATGCCGCCAAGTGCCTCTTCGCCCTTCAGACCCTTCAGAAGGTCGAGCAAAGCCTCGCCCAGGATTGGAGGAATCACCATGAGGAATGAGAACTGAGCCATCTTCTCCTTCTTGTCGCCCAGCAAAAGACCGGTAGCGATGGTAGTACCAGAGCGTGAAAGACCTGGCAATACTGCAAGCGCCTGACCGAGACCGATGATGAAAGCATGCAGCGGAGAGATGTTCTCCTTCTGGCGTGGCTTGGCAAAGTAAGAAAAGGTAAGAAGACATGCTGTTACGAGAAGCATGATGCCCACGATGAGCAAGCCTGAACCGAACACTTCCTCTACCTGGTCCTTGAAAAACAGACCTACTACTCCCACAGGAATCATAGAGATAACGATATTGAGGGCATACTTGGTTTCCTCATTCATCTGGAACTTGAAGAGACCCTTCAGAATCCAGTCGATTTCCTTCCAAAGAATTACCAATGTACTCAGCACGGTAGCTACATGTACCATGATGGTAAAAGTCAAGTTATCCTCACCATTGATGCCGAAAAGATGGGCACCGATAGCCAAGTGACCACTACTACTTACAGGCAAATACTCTGTGAGACCCTGGATGAGTCCCAACACTAAAGCTTCAAACCAATTCATTGATTACTGATTATTTTTTATACCTTATTATATGGGGAGTTGAAAAGCCAACTCCCTTGTTATTTCACTTTATTTTCTTACTTTATTCGTCCTTTGGCTTGCGAATTACCGCATAGATGATTGAGAGGAAACCAATCAGGGTAACGGTTGGTGCCACTACGATACGGCGAGTACTGAAAATATCAGCATCGAAAGTGTGCTCGTTAGAGCCAGCGCCGCTCATCAGGAGGAAACCGATGATGACAATTGCCATACCAATTGCCAACAAGATGAAGTTCATCTTGTCAAATGCTAAATTCTTCTTATCCATTATATATAATGTTTAATGTGTAATGTTTAAATTTTGTAGAGGTCTCCCGCCTTCATCTTGAGGAACTTGTTCACCGAGATATTGGCACAGAGAGCCGTAATGATGATACCGAAGAGGAATACCGAACCGCCTGTGATGGCAAGTTCCTGCCAGCCGAGCACATTGACCAGTTCCGGCTCGTGAAGCGACCAGGCATAGAGGCATCCACCGAGGAAACCATCGGCAAGCAAAGCCGCAACTACACCCACCAATACAGCCCTCTTGATGAAAGGCTTGCGGATGAAGCCCCAGGATGCACCCACCAGCTTCATGGTATGGATGGAGAATCGGCGGGCATAGATGCCCAGTCTCACCGTATTGTTGATAAGCGAGAACGAGATAAAGGTAAGCAGAGCAGCTACGATAAGAAGGCCGATGCTTATCTTGGTGAGCGAATTGTTCACCTGTTCTATCAGGTCGTGCTGATAACTTACTTCCGTCACGCGCGAGTAGCTTTTCAGTTCCTTGGCTATCCACTTCAGGGAATCATTGTTGGCATAATCCGCCTGTGTCGTGATTTCGATAGATGGCTGGAAAGGGTTCACACCGGCAAATTCGCTAGGATTGGTACCCAGATCGTGGGTAGCCTCCTGCAAAGCCTGTTCCTTGGAGATATAGGTCAGACCTTTCACGTAAGGACGTGCCTTCAGGCGCTTACACATCTGCAAGCCCTCAGGATTGGTAACATCCTGCTCCAGCATCACCTGTACCACCAGGTTCTCCTTGACATAGGAAGAGAGGTTTCTTCCCATCAATACGGAAAAGATGACCAATCCCAACAAAACAAGCACCATGGCGGTGCTGATGCATAAAGTAACGACCTGCAATCCACGATGATTGCGAGGCTTATATTGTTTCTTTCTCATTTCTAAATCTATTTATTTTCAGACCGGAAGGGCGTAATTACCCAAATTGTTTGCAAAGATACACATAAACGAAGAGATAACAAAATAAAATTGCATTTATTTGCATTTATTCAATTAATTATTAAGGGTAGAGAGATTCGCTGTATAAGGTACTTGACTCTATTGTAGTATGTAATGGATGATGGAATAGATTGATATTACGACTATCCTTAATAGAATTTGTGGATATCATAAGAGGATTTTATTGCTACCATTAACTGAAATTGTTGCTAAGCCTAATGAAAATCTCCGTTCAGCGACGTTGAATGTACGTTCAGCGACGTTGAATGTGTATTCAGCATCGTTGAATGTGCGTTCAAAACTTATGAACGGAGATTTCTATTAAGGATAGAAGCTTTTTCCATTAAGGATAGAAGCTTTTTCCATTAGGGATAGAATCTTTTTCTATTAGGGATAGTTGTATCACCCATGCTATCAAACATTAAAAAGGGCCGACCTCACGGCCAGCCCTTTCAAGATACTGAGTAAAATTCAAATAGGTATGACTTGAATTTTAACTAAACATAATAGTGAATTGAAGGATCCAAATCCTTCTAAGCAAATTTTACATCTTAGTGATGACACCCTTCTGGGAACTCTCCAGGAACTGGATGATGTTCTGAATCTCCGGACCATCTGGCACCTGATCCTTGATCTGGTTGATGGCATCGAAGAGGGATGTCTGACCATGGAACACCAGTCGGTAGGCATTCGCAATGTGCTTGCGAACCTTCTCGGTAACCTCGGCTGCTTCCATGATGATGGTGTTAGGACCTGCATACTTCACAGGCTTTCCACCGGCAATGATATAAGGAGGAATATCCTTAGAGAAGGTGGTACCTGCCTGAATCATCGCCAGGTCGCCTACTCGGGTCTTGGCGTTCTCTACTACGGATGTTGAGTAGATGACACCGTTACCAATCACGCAGTCGCCCGCAATCTTGGTACCATAACCGAATACGCAACCGTTGCCGATAACTGTATCGTGAGAGATATGGGCACCTTCCATCAGAAAGTTGTTGTTGCCCAGAACGGTCTTGCCACCCTTGTGAGTACCACGGTTGATAACCACGTTCTCACGGATGGTATTGTTGTCGCCAATCACTACCTCACTCTCCTCACCGGTAAAGTTGAAATCCTGTGGGAGGGCAGCGATAACGGCTGCCTGGAACACCTTATTATTATTACCCATGCGAGTACCGTTCATGATGCTCGCGAAGGGATAGATAATGCAGTTGTCGCCGATGACCACATCGTCCTCAATATAGGCGAATGGATAGATCTTGCAGTTATCTCCAATCTTAGCCTTTGGAGAAACCTCTGCCTTTGGACTTATTATACTAGCCATAACTATAAACTATTAATTATTAACTATAAATTACTTAGCTCCTCCACCCAATGCATAGTAGAGATTAACTACTGCCTGCATCTTGTAGAAGTCATCAGCTACCTTTGAGAGCTGTACGTTGAGCAGTGAAGACTGTGCCTGGATTACCTCAAGGTAAGAACCGCCTGCCTCTGACATCAACTTACGTGTATCCTCCACATTCTGCTCGAGTACGGCGATGCGCTTAGCCTCCACCTTACCCTTCTCGTCAGAATAGTTGTAGAGCACCAGGGCATTGCTCACCTCGCTACCAGCCTTCAGCACGGTGTTCTGCCAAGTGTTGTAAGCCTGCTCATACTGCATCTTAGCCACCTTCAATCCGGCAATGATTCTACCATTCTGGAAGATAGGCTGAACCAATGAACCAACAGCAGAAAGCAACCACTTGCCTGGATTCACGATACCTGCACCAGCAGAATTGGTGAATGCACCTGTACCAGAGATGGTGATGGATGGATAGAACTTGCTGCGGGCAGTCTCAATGCCATAGAAGCACTGAGCCAGATTCATCTCGGCTGCGTGAACATCAGCACGGTTGTTGAGCAACTGGATGCCTACACCTGTAGAGAAAGTTGTAGGAAGACTCTGGTTCTCCAACTTGCCACGGGCAATGCTATGTGCCTGATCGCCGATGAGAAGACTCAGTGAGTTCTCTGTCTCGCGAATCTGACGCAACAGGTCGGTCTTCTGAGTCAACACTGCATAGTAGTTGCTCTCGGCAGCCTGAACAGAGGTTCCGCGATAACCAAGCTTGGTATCCTTCAATACCTTCATCATCTCCCAGGTATTCTTGGTCAATCCTTCCATATTGTTAACAAGCTCCACCTGCTTGTCGAGCATCAACAAGGTATAATACATATTGGCGATATTGGCGATGAGGTTGGTCTGTACAGACACCTGATAGTCCTTCAACTGGAGCAGAGCCATCTGGGCACCACGCTTCTGAGAGAGCAGGTTGCCGAAGAGGTCAACCATCCAGCTGGCAGTGACAGGCATGCTGTAAGTCTTGTTGGCAGCCTGACCATCCCAGGAAGAGATAGTTCCCTGAGGAGAGAAAGACAAGGAAGGCACGAATGCCAACTTGGCACACTTCAACTGCTCCTCTGCCATCTTCACATTCAAAGCCGCATTGAGGAGGTTGACATTGTTGTTCAATCCCTTCTCAATGATTGACTGGAGCTGAGGGTCGGTGAAGACGCTGCGCCAAGGGATGTTGGCGAAGGTAGTAGTATCCTTTACAGCCAAAGTATCTGTATCAGAAGCTACATCGCGAACGATACCGCTGGTCTTCACATCCGGACGCTCATACTTTCCGTAGAGAGTCTTGCAGCTGCTCAGAGAGAGCGCTGCGAGACCCAATATGATGATATTTAAATTCTTTTTCATTGTTTCCTTTGAAGTTACATTGCGTTATTACTTCTTCTCGATACCCTTCTTGTTGTGAGCAGCGTTAGCATACTGCACCAACTCGGCAGCAGCCTCCTCGTTCAACTCATCCTCGAACTTCAATGGAGTCAACTTCTCCTGCAACCACTGGAAGACTGCGAAAAGAGCAGGAACCACGAAGATCTGACAGATAGTACCGATCAACATACCACCTACGGCGGCAGCACCCAAAGTCTGGTTACCATTCTTACCTACACCTGATGCGAACATCAGAGGCAACAGACCGATAACCATCGCCAGAGAGGTCATCAGGATAGGACGGAGACGGGCACCGGCACCCAGGATAGCTGAGTACTTGATGGCCATACCCGTACGACGACGTTCGAGGGCGAACTGTACGATCAGGATGGCGTTCTTAGCCAACAGACCGATCAACATAATCAACGAAATCTGCATGTAGATATCGTTAGAGTGACCGAAGAGGTTGGTGAAGATAAATGCACCTGCCAAACCGAATGGGATAGACAATACTACAGACAATGGCAAGATGTAACTCTCGTACTGGGCACTCAAGATGAGGTAAACGAATACGATACAGAGTGCGAAGATCAAACCTGTAGAGTTGCTGGACTCAGCCTCAGAGCGGGTCAAACCAGAGTACTCATAGCCGTAACCCTCTGGCAATGTCTCCTTGGCAACCTCAGCAATCGCCTTCATACCGTCACCGGTAGAGTAACCGCTGTTAGGAGTTACAGATACATCCATAGAGGTAAACAGGTTGAATCGGGTGATGTTAGACGGACCATAAACCTTCTTCAAGTTCACGAACTCGCTTACAGGAGACATGGTGCCATCTGCACAACGTACATAAATCTTGCTCAAATCGTCTGGACGCATACGACTCTCAGGTCCAGCCTGAATCATCACACGGTAGAGCTTACCGTAGGCATTGAAGTTAGATGCGTAGAGACCACCGAGATAACCCTGCATGACAGACAATACTGTTGATGGAGAGATACCAGCCTGCTTGGTCTTGGCAACATCTACATCTACCATATACTGTGGGTAGTTAGGGTTATACTGAGTCTGAGCAGTCTGAATCTCAGGACGCTTGTTCAACTCAGCCAGGAACTTCTTCACATTATCAAAGAACTTATTCAAATCGCCACCGGTCTTATCCTGCATGGTCATGGTAATACCATTCTGCATAGAGAAACCGGAAATCATAGGTGGAGCGAAGGCAAGAACCTGTGCATCCTTGATGGCAGCAGTCTGCTTGTAGATCATACCCAACACAGAAGTGTATTCCATTGGGTTGACAAACAGCGCCTCAATACCACCACCGGTACAAGCCTCCTTGATACGGTGGAAGAATCCACCCGGACGCTCCTCGAAAGGCTTCAGCTTCACGATGATGGTACCCTGGTTAGAACCGGCACCACCGATAAAGCTATAACCCATGATGGCGTTACGGGTTGCGATGGCTGGGTTGCTAGCCAGCATCTTATCTACCTGCTTTACCACCTCAGCAGTACGTTCCTGAGATGTACCAGGAGCTGTAGAGATACAAGCGAAGATAGTACCGGTATCCTCATCAGGCACCAGACCCGTCTTGGTAGTACCCATCAGGGCAACCAGACCTACGATACTGACAGCTACCAAGCTACCAGCGATGATGCCATGGTTGATGACCCACTTGACACCACCCTTATACTTATTGGTAATCTTATCAAACTGATAGTTGAATCCTGCGTGGAAACGGTCGATGAAAGACATCTTCTTCTCGTGACCCTCCTCGTGTGGCTTCAGCAACACGGCACAGA
>ERZ1034818.8-NODE-8-length-97063-cov-70.469899_pt1 | contig 97063 bp, 132 predicted proteins | sample MGYA00520595_ERZ1034818 | MGnify/ENA primary metagenome ERZ1034818 (study PRJEB33766, sample SAMN09781689) | gut metagenome | biome: gut microbiome | host: Homo sapiens | place: Madagascar | study: EMG produced TPA metagenomics assembly of the PRJNA485056 data set...
AAATAAACAAAGCTTAATATTAGGAGTATTATTATCTCACCAGCTAATTACTCTGATGCTACCTTTGTTTATTTGGTACGGGTAGTGGGATTCGAACCCACACGTCTACAAGACATTTGAACTTAAATCAAAAGTGTCTACCAATTCCACCATACCCGCATATTTTTTATTGTTTGTCTTTCCCCTTTCAACATGATAATCATAACATATAATCATCAAGTTGTCAAGGCTTTAATAAAACTTTCTTTTTATTTTCTTTAGAGCGTTTATTTAGATGTGTACCCAAAACCGTTAAAATGGTACACTCGCTACCTTTTAATTTTATAGTTGGGAAGGTGTCTTTTGGCAACATATTACGCACCCTGAGTAAGCAAGGCCGTTGAACCACATTTCTCTATGAGTTATCTTACTTTTCTCACAGCTACCGATTAACCAACTGTATATTTATATTACCACACAAACACTATTTTGTCAATAGTTTAATACTAAAATTCTGACTTTTTTAGTGTAGGAGTAATATCTAAATTAGAATTTGCACTTGTACGAGTATAAGTAGAACCAGCCCAATCTGACCCCCACATGTCAGCCTTGGTAGTAACATACTTCTTATATTTGCAAGAAAGCTTTACAGAAAGGCACTCAGGATAATCTTTAATACTTTTCTTGAGCTCATTAAAAGCCTTCTCTGCTTCGAACACATCGTCTGTGTATTTGCAAATCAATTCGTTTTCACATCCTGAACAAATACCGTATACTCCTCGACCAGCATTAAGCGTCTCCATTGCTTTTTCCTCCTTCCTTATAATATTCATTTAAAATTAAATTGTAACACAAGGTATTTGGATGATAATATGGATTATCATAAATCTGACTATCATCACCTGTAAAACATTTCATAATACCAGCACAAACTCCAGAGGAACGACTAATACCAGCATTACAATGTACAATAATTTTGTCTACTTTATTATACCATTTATTGACAAAATCAATAATTTTCTTAGCATCTTTTTCAGTCATAAGCTGATACATGCGAGACTCATATACAAACCCCTCTGCGTTTGTATAATTTTCTACAATTACACCTTCATCCTTTTTCCAGTATTGCATACCCTTATAAGGCTGAATATCATCAAAGAAAAGAGACAATTGAGCCTTAATATTATTAAATTTGTTAGGAAGTTGACGTACTCCCATTTCGGCAGAATCATTAATGCTGATTACAACAGACGATTCTTCATGAGAACCATAACTATATTTAACGCAATCTTTACGACTCATAACTTGAAACTGCATTGGACTTATCTCCTTTCTTTTATAAAAACAATATAACACAATTTTAAATTTTTGTCAATAATTTAATATTAGTTTTTATATTGTTTTTTAAATCTGCATTTTTGGACAAACCAGTCCTGCAACTCTTTGACTGTAGTTTTCTCTTTTGGATACAGCCATGTATATATACCAGTAAACATATATTTTCTTACAATACATTTATCGGCAGGAATCATTTCATGGGTATCGGATATATAATGGTCTGCAACAAAGCTAATAGTAAATTTATCTGCTTTTTCTGTAGCTCTTACGATACGAGTTAAATATAAATCTTGTCCTCTTTCGACTTCTTTCCCTTTGTATTTAAACTCTCCGAACATATATCCGACATCCCAAAGTTCCAAGATAAAGTCTAAATCAGAAGGATATATACTAGTCCCTTCAACATTTAGTCCACTAAAATCTACAAGCTATTTAGCACGTTCAGGATTTTTAAATAAACTCATTGGTAAATACCTTCTGACTAATAAAGTCTTTACCTTCTTCACTTGTTAAAATTGGCATTTCATAATCAAGAACCCATTTATAACGAATAGTCTCCTGACCTTCCTTACCAATAACAGTAGTAGGAATACGATAAGCACAAGTGCCACGTTTCTCTACTGTCGTATAATTGTTCCAGTTTACACCCTTTTCAGTAAACATCTTATCCTGTAATTTGGTAGTATTAATACCATGAAGTTCTTTTTGAGAATACAAAGATTGAGCAACTGCCTGAATAGAATTTCGAGTACAATCCTGCTGTCTCCAAACAAAATAATTATGCACTTCAAAGGCAGGGACAACAAATACTCTACTATCAAAGGTGGGCATTTCTTTTCCCTTACGAACCATTTTCCAATCGTAAGAATCTTGATTCATATTAAAGATATCCAAGGTTGTATCAATAATAGTATTCTCGGCAAAATAATTATTAAACCAAAGAGTGCAAAGTGCCGCAGATGTACTAACAATCTTTTGAATATTATTATCAAACCATGGCTGAGAATTTCTTTCACTCTGAATCATAACAAGAGAAATTTCATCAGATTCAACATAACCAAACTTAACATTAGGAATGATTTCGCAGAGCTTAAGCATAGTCTGTTGCATAGTTTTGACAAAGATAGGGTCAAAAGGTTTCTTCATACCACGGCAAAAGCTGTGAAAATGAGCCCCGTCTTCTCTTATAATAACAGGAAGATTCTCAGGAAGATAATTACGATATCTATTCTCGTAAGCACCCTTCATTCTATCGCCTAAAGTTTTATACTCCATTTTCTTTTTCCTTTCTCATTCTCGTAAGGTCTTCAATATATACTGGATAACCATCATTATCAAAATATGCAAGCTTCTTGTAACTCTTTACCCTTTTTTCATTCTTTTCTTGATAATCAGCATCAATTGTAATATCGGTCTTGTTATTTTTAGGACAAAAAATTAATGCTACAGGAAGATTTTCCATTTCTACCTGAATATTTTCTACCTTGTTCTCCTCGACTGTTTCTGCAAAATAAAAAGTACAAGGAATAAGTTCAATATATTCAATCTTACAATCTTCATCTAATTGCTTACGATAAGCAAAACTTACATTTGCCTCATGGCATTTTTCAATAATTTCTTTTAGTTGCTTATTAGTAAAACAATAATCTCTATATCCCTTTTTAAGAGAACCCACAACAGAGTCTACAAGAGAAGGAAAATCAGAAGGAATACCAAAAGTTACACTAGAAACAGTCTGCATTTCACCAATCATTTTATCTAATCTCCACTAAATATCGAATAGTCATTTGTTCCATAGAGTATACTACAAGCTCATCATTCTTAAGCATATTAGTATTACCGTGCGCCCATAAATGCCAAGCATCAGGTTTAAGACTTTTTAACTTTTTCAAATTCATGTTATAATATTGACTGTCAAATTTATAGACATCATAGCTATCGCCTAAAGCAACATCAAAAAATGCCAAAAAACCACAATTTTGATAATCATGTGTCCAATATCCGCCTAAAGAAGTATAGCCAATAGATTTACGAACCCCACCTTGGAATTTATCTGGGTTGCTAAAATAAATTGCTTCACTTCCAAACATACTACCGTTAACAATTACATTCGACAATCTCCAACGTAAACCCATTTTAAGAATTCCAAACCAATTCTGATTTCGGCTACCATGACAAAGAAGCTTAACATTACCGATGTTATTCTCAGAGGTAAACTTCTGATAATTCTTTTCAGTCTCAAGATTAGTAACTCGCCAAGCCTTATAAAACTTGTTAGCAGAATCACCCATCGCCTTTTTAATTCTAGCAATTTCATCCTGAGTAACATCTTCCATGGTAATACCCATCTTCTGCAAAATGTTTTCAGAAGCCTTAATCTCAGAATCAGTATCGGCAATTTTTGCCTTGGGTTTATAAACCTGACCAGCCATAGTATCAAGCAAGCTTTGTTCCTCAGAAAGCTTCTTGTCGTATTCAGAAGAATCAGAAACAAGACAGTCAGAAACACGCTTCATCTTACGAGGAACAATAATGAACAGCTCATTTAAATTCTTATTAAATTCCTCAACAGACCAGTTTTTGTAATTCGCTGCAATATAATCAATCTTTTCCTGAGCAGCATCAATCATAGCCTGAGTAACAGCTTCAGCACGAACAGAATAAGCAGATTGAATAGTCTTATTAGCATAATCCCAAAGACGTTTAACAATCTCTCGGACAGACAAATTTTGAACCAAACCGAATTCATCTACTCCATTAGACTTATCTTCAATTTTGGAATCAGCAATAACTTCTTGCATCAAATCAGAACGGTCAACATATCCCTTCTTTAATTTAGAAGAGAGCGTAGAATTCCATTTGGACATAGGATAAGTTTTAGTTTGAGGAGTAGCACCAACACGACCATATTCAGCAGTAAAGGTATCATCTCCATTTGGACTAATTTTATAATACTTGTTATGTCCAAGGTCTCCAAAATTAGGGTCTACAAAGATTAAATATTTGGGAGTATAATCCATAATTCCATCTCCTATAAGTAAATCTCTATGATTAGATTACCATAGAGATTTACTTTTGTCAAGGGCTTATTCAGTTATTTTTTACTAATCCAATCAGTTAAATTACTGGTAGCAGAAAGTAAGATGAATCTTATAATTCTTGCTTACCTCGGCAAACTTTTTAGCATCTTCAATCGTTTCAGTAAAAACACGAAGAATCATCTCACGAACTTCTTCCCAATCAAGCTTTCCCTTACCACATCCAATAAAAGGCATAGCAAGATAAGAAATCTCTTCATTAATACAATACTGAGCAAGGTCTTCAATACAATGTTCAAGATTAGTCATAGTAATTGGTTCATACTTCTTATTAGCAATCATAAGCAAGAACAAATTCCGAATCCAAATAGCTTCACCAGCACAACGCTCATCGGTCTTATAAAAAACTTTATCAGCAATATGATAATAGCTATCAAGCCTACGAGCGGTATCACTACCCAAGGAAAGGTCGGCAGGGATACCATAACAGATGTTGTAATAAGGAGGAAGGTCAAACAAATCTTTGTTCACTTCTTCGTACTCAACAGGATTTTCATAACTGGTATCATCGACTTCATCATCTTCATCGGCAAATTCAAGCTCACCATCACGCACCACAAGAGGACAACCACAGTCAGGACAATGCATTACCTTGGGCTTCAAAACAGAAACATAACCAGAAGTAGAAACAATCTTACCATCTTCATCAGTAGAAGCAACTGCGGTAGTAAAATAATCCTTATCCTGAGTAGAAGTTAGCTCTGGTTCATCAAACTTGTAATTGCGACTAAAAATATTAGCCATTTTAAATACTCCTTTTATAATTAATTAATTTTTTTCACTAAGTATTCTATCTAATTCTTTTGGACACGCATCAGTCCAATTTGTAATTTGATGACCGTCATAAGAACAAACAAAAATCTTTTTCTTCTTTCTGACTTTCAATCCTTCCTCATTATATTCCCAATCAACTGTTCCATCCATATATGGAAAATAAGGACAATTAGGAGTACAACCTTTACATTCAATCTTAGCCATCAAATTATCCTTTCTTAAAAACAACCCATAGTTTCTCGTACAATAGCTTTTTTAAAATCCTGTTCCCTTTTCTTTAAGACATCGTTATCTGGAAGAAGATAGTTGTCTGAAAGAAGATAATCAGTATTTCTAGTAGTTATTGTCTTAGAAGGTTCTTTAACAAGATACAAACCTTCTTTTGCACGAGTAGTTGCAATATAACTTAAATTCTTTTCCTGAACATTTTGTTCTTTACTATTTCTAAAATCGAAATTAATTTTAGCTTCGTTCAAAACAAAAACATTAGTAGCTTCAAGACCTTTAGCTTTATGAATACTACAAAGTCTGACACAATCAGGAGAAGGAGTAGTATTTAGCAGTTTATCAACAAAGTCTGAGAATTTAGAAACACTATCAGAAGAAGTGTGATTTTCAAGATAACCTTCCAAAATCTCTAACAAAAAGCTCGTGTTATCTATCTTAGAATTTGTCTCCGCCACGGCTTCCAAGCGCTCCTCCTCGTGCCCCCCCTCACGGACATTTTTTGAAACGATTTCAAAGAGTTTTTTATTATAATTACTTATTACTTTCTGGAGGAATTTTTCGAGTGTGCCAACCGAGGTACATTTGGATGATAAAATCTGTCTTTTAATTGCCGCTACCATCTCTTTATCCTCAATAAAAATAGGTATCCCATTTCGAGCTAAATCAAGTACTACTTCGGCTATCCACTTATTTTTTCTGGAAATTACCATGTCTCCTGCTTTAGCATACTCCGAAATTTTATTTTTGTCAATAGTTTTAACAAATCCTAACGGAGCATCATCACAAGGAAGAATAGGAATCCCATATTCTCTATTTACTCTACTAAGATGAGACTTAGCACAACGATAACAAATAGGTAAATCGAAAGTTTCTACAGGAGCAAACATCTTAGGGATTTGATTAAAAGCTTGAGCATTAGCACCAGCAAAATTATAAATGGCTTGATGAAAATCTCCAATAAAAACATATCTGCCTTTAGCTCTTTTAATAAACTTTAAAAAATTTAATTGAATATTAGAAAAGTCTTGAACTTCATCACAATAAATATTAGTATATAAAGCCCAATAAGGAACTTCCCAATTATCATATTTCAATTTATTAAAAGTAATCCAAAGCATATCAGTAAAATCAATTACACCTTGAGTTTCAAATTGCTGTCTACTTTTAGTATCAAGAATCTTTAACGTAGAAGTAATTTCACTGATATCGGGTGCAGAATAACCTTCGTCGCCATAATATAAGAATAATACATGGTCATCAATTAAACGAGATACATCTTTATTTGAAGACATATCGGTAAGAGTTAATCTGCACAAATTATAAAGATTTACATAATTATCTTTCAAGAAAACTCGCTTGGCAAATTCAATATATCTACCATAACGTTTTGTGATTTCTTCATCAAGAATTTTATGTGGCTTAAAATTATCTAAACTCACAGTTTTTTTAGAGCGTTGAGAACCAAAACCTTTTGGCTTTTCTCCTGAATCCTTAGATTCTTGTTCTACATTATAAAGCATAATAGAATATGCTAAAGAATGCATCGTCATAACCTTAGTCTTAGGATTCTTAATCTTTTTCTTAAACTCCTCAACTACGCTTGCATTAAATGCAATATATAAATCAGAAGTTTTTGAATGTTCAGAAAGCATACAAGCAGTTGTTGACTTACCACTTCCAGCCAAAGCATTTACAAGCATGTTACTTTGAGGATTGTTAAGAAAAAAATCTAAAATATCTTGTTGATATGTACTTGGCTTAAAGTTCATTATAATCAACTCCTAACCATTTTATAACATTCATGTAATACTCTTGCAGTTTCAATTACATCTTCAACTGTATTCTGAGTTTCATTCATAGAAATTCTAATTTCTCCACGAATATAATCTTCTGGAATCTTCATAGCTTCTAACACAGCAGATGCTTTCATATCTCCTGTATTACACGCACTTCCTGTCCCTACATAAATTTCCTTTTCATCTAACATAGATTGAAGAATTTCTCCCTCTACATTGTGGAAGCAAACACACACTGTAGAATTAATACTATTTGCAGGAGAAACAATCATATAATCATTTGGTTCAAATAATTTACCAAGCTCTTCAAGAAAAGCTCTCTTCATTTTCTTACAAGCTAAATCTTTTTCCTTTTGATGTGCAACAGCTTTATCAACAGTTAAAGCTAAAGCATGAATATAAGGAATATTTTCAGTACCAGCTCTACGATTACTTTCTTGGTCTCCACCATAAATTAAAGGCTTAATCTTCTCAACAGGAAAAGTGTCTTTTGAAAAATAAATAAAGCCAACACCTTTAGGAGAATGCACCTTATGTCCACTAAAAGTAGCAATGTCAGCCATGGGTCTAATATCAATAGGAACATTACCTAAAGCCTGTGTCATATCACAATGATAATACATATTAAGTCTATGAGCTAAATCCATATGTTCACGAGGATTAAAAATTTCTCCTGTCTCATTATTTACATACATCCAAGACAAAAGAAATCCACTATAATCTCCCCACAGAAAACCCAACTCTTCACTTTTCTCTGTAACTTTAACAGCATCAATAAGATAATTCTTATCAATAATTATTGACTTGGGATTTTCTGTGATATTATGATGCTCATAAGGACTACATAAACATTTGCTTTTTTGAGCTAAAGCCCACGCATTACCTTCGCTACTACCAGAAGTAAAATAAATTTCTTCTGGAAAAGCACCCATAACATGTGCAATTTTTGCACGACTTTCCTCAATTAAATTTTTACTCTTACGCCCTAAACCATAGGTCGTGCTTGCATTACCCCAATATTCAGCTAAATCATCTTTAATAATATCAATGATTTCAGGCGATACAAAAGTTGTAGCCGCATGGTCTAAATAAATCATTTATCTACCTCATATTTAATAAAAGCTGTATATCTTTCCCTGCCCAACACTTCATCATATCTTGTAGTAAATTGAATATCTATAATATTCTTTTTAGAACTACTAAGCCACATATTTAAACGAGATTCAAAAATTAATGAATCATATGTTAAAATTTTAACTCTTTTTTTTACTCATATTAATCCCACAAATCAAAGAAAATTGGCTTCATCATATCTAAAGCTTTTTCAATTTCAGATTGCCTATACTTGTCAATTTCAGCATCTTCTTGATAGTACTGTTCTTTTTCTTCTTCGGGAATCTTATTTGCCCATCCATCATACTTTTCAAGGACGAAGTTTTTCTTAGGACAAGTCTCTTCAGTAGAATTACGAATATGAGTTGCAATTTCTTTCAAATAATCTTCCCACGCCTTACACTGAGCCTCTTCTGCGGCTTTATATTCTTCGTCAGAATTAAACTTTTCTCTTGTAAGCTCTCTCCAATCACGATATTCTCGTTTACCCGTTTGACGAGTTTTATCAAAATCAATCATTGGGTAGCCAACGTGAGTCTTAGCTAATTCTTCTAACATTTCAGGAATTACCTGTTGAAACCAACCATCAAAATTCCAAATGTCCCTATTACACCAACTCTTAAAAGCTCTATCTTTTCTCTGTTTGTGTACAGGATAAAGGTCTTTTAAATTTTTTGGATGTAAAAAAGGTAATCCTTTATAAGATTTATTTAAATAACTTAAATTAAGCCAACTATAATTCTTTTTACTCATCATCATTCACCTTATAGAATTCACAAAAATCCGAGTAACTACCATAATCTACATTATAAACTCCTTCTGGAGTAACATGACAATTATAATAATAACTCTTAAACCCTTTGTTATCAATATATTTTTTAATAAGCTTAAAACATTCTGGATATTGAGCGTTAAGAATAATATCAGTTCCTTTTTCTTTTACTTGTCCAAGAGGAACGATAACCTTATTACCCTTTTCATAATGGTAAGCATTAACTTGACAAATCATTTTACATACACCTCAAATTCTCCATCTAAACATTTTCCGTTTAACCCATACACAAATCTAAACTCTTCATTGGTTAATTCAATAGATTCTACAAATTCAACAATTTTCTTTTTTTGATTCTTAAAAGGATTAATAGTCCTAACAACATTAACTTTCACAATACATTCTTGGTCATAACAATCATTTGCTAAATCATGAACCCATACTGTATGACCATCCATGTTTTGTAAAGCAATGAAACTTAATTTTCTCTTCATAATATGCTCCATATTAAAAATATGATTCTACCTATGAATAAGTATATCATAAGTAGAACCATATTGTCAATACTTTTTTAAATTATTTTTTGAACATATTCTAAATAATCATGCGCCCATTTCTTTAGATTTTCTAAATCAGAGCTATTACTAATTATTGTATCATAATGATAATAATGAACCTCTCCATCAGCAGGATTGGAAATAATAGGAGCTACATTTGCATTTTCTACTAACATAGTACTGCAAGGTAATCCTGTTGCTATTTCGTTCTGTTTAATAAAATTTTCAATGCATTTTGGCTCTCTAATATTTACAAAAAACAAACAATTTTTTTTGCTTAACATTTTATTATTTATAACAGAATTAATTTGGTCAAAAACTTTTTGGTTAGGAGAATTATCCCATTCTTCCAAAGCCATTTTTAATTGATGAAGGAATCTCCTATCTTTTTCATCTTTTTTCCCATCCCAACCAGCAAATTGAGCAACAGCTTTTACCCAATCAACAGTAGATAATTCTAATATTTCCCAGTTATTTTCCCAACTAATATTGTCCTCTAAAACCTCTTGACAAAGTTTTACAAAAGTAGACTTTCCACTTCCACCAGAACCATTAATTATTACAATTCTTGCTTCCATAATTTATCCCTCAATTCTTCACGAGTAGGATATCTACCACAACACTTATCGCCTTCTGGACACCAAAGAAGATATTGACAATGAGGAACAAGTTCTTTAGCAAATACTGGATTAATTCCTGCAATTTGTCTTTTCATTTCAAGGGCAATTTTACGAATAGGTTCTTGAGCACGAGTACACAAACGCTTATGCATAAATGTAATTAAAGCTTCAGGTGTAAAACCTATCGCTAAAGTAGTATTAGTTGCTCTTGGCAAAACAAAATTAGCATCTTCTACTGCGGCATTAATCTTAACGCCATTTTCAGTAAGGATATCACGAATAAGCCTACGAGTTGTATCAATATTACTCATAAGATTTTGATACAAAGCTTTGGCTTTCTCGTTTTTTTCAATATTACTTGGTATAATATAAGTAAAATTATTTTTGTCGATATATCTAAATGAAGCCAGATTCTTAACAATCTCATCAGGACTTACACGAGGAATTGCTTCAATCAAATCCATATAAGCATACTTGTCCTGATTATCATAACGCACTCCAATTTCAGAGCGCATCATCTGTTCTAAAGTGCCTCTATCTGCTTCAATTTCAAACTTAATATATTCACAACGAGAACCACTCATGTGACCTGAATCTTCACATTTCTTCCCCACTCGTTCAGCATATTTTTTATCTGTATTATAACATTCACAAGCAAATTCACCGTGATTTTTATATAAATCCTCTAATACAGTAGGATTCAAAAGGGTTACTTTCATTATGCCTTTGTTTCTCCCTTCTTATATTTCATCAAAAGATATTCAAAAGTTTGTGGAGTATAATTCATATAAGGCATCATACATCCAACATTAATCATTTGGGCTCTATTTAAATATTCATTTCCATTAGAGTTTTCTAATTTTTCTTTTGCCATTTTAGCAAAATCTTCTACTAAGTCTTGTTCTTTGGTTATATGAGTATGCCCATGTAAATGGAAACAATTATCATAGCAAGACCCATAATAAGAAAGAATTGCAAAATGAGAAAGAATTACCCTATAAGGTTTACCGTCAATTGTTTCAGTTACTTCTTTATAATGGCAAATTTCAGCTAATTTTTCCCTAACTCCTGTAGAATATTGTTTACAGTCATGATTGCCTTGCATTAAATGAATATTACCATTTAACTTGTTTAAAATACGAATCCATTCATCTGACCCTGCTTTCCATAGAAAATCTCCAAGTACATATACATGGTCTGCATTTGAAACCTATTTATTCCAACGAAAAATTAAGTCAAACTCCATTTCTTCTGTTGTATCATATGGGCGATGGTCAAAATTAATAATGTTTTTATGCCCAAAGTGCAAATCTGAAATATAATAATTCATTAATTTAAACACTCCAAACTATTTCCAATAGACGATTGCTGACACCATTTTGTATCGACAACAGAAGGGTCTCCTAAAAATTCTACATAGTCTTCTGTAACTTTAGTAATTACACCAGCTAAAATATAATCTTTATGAACTGGATTATAAACAAGAATTGTCCAGTTTAACAAATTATTCTGTGCATCTTCAACATTATCTTCTTTTCTATTAAATCTGTATTTTAACCATTTAGTAGATTCTAAAGGTTGCTTCTTTGGAAAATTCATTTCTTTTCCTCTTCTTTCCAGAAAGGATAATTATCTCTCTTTTTACAAGACTTTTCATATTTACAAGAAAGCTCACATCCATAAACCATATAATGATTATCACAATGTTTACAAACAGCTTGCCCATAAGGATAACTTAATTCTTCAAGCATTAAAACGGCTTTCTTTCCATCTATCCCGTCAATACATTTTCTCTCGTGTAAATAGCATTCGCCTAAAGACTAAAATTCTTTCCCACATTTTTCACAACAATATTTAATTGTCATTTTCCATAAACCTCTTTCTTTTTATTTTCATAAAACTTATTCAACCCTACGAGGTCAGGAGCATTTGGACAAGTCTTTTCTCCCATAAATGTAGTAATCATATTAATAATTCTCTTATTTCTATGATTAAGAGGAGGAATAGAAGTGTCCTTAAAAGCAGAACAAATAAAACGAGAACAAATTTCAGGTCGTACTTCATAAATTTGGCACTTATTTTCCTTGTTCAAAAAAGGACAAATATCTTTAAAATCTTTATCTAAAGCAGTATTACGATTAATCATTTTTACTTCTGGATGCTGACCAAGATACTTTTTAATCTTCTTTACTTCTGCATCACTTACGCAAAGAATTGCAGAACAACAAGCTCCACATCCAGAACATTTACCATCAATAGTATGGTCTACTGTATTAGCCATCTGACTATTCATTCCCAAATTCCTCCATCAAGTTCTTCTCTTACGCGCATAAGAATCTTTCCTAACTTATTTTCTCCAACACCATTGCAAACTCCCCATGTAGTATCATGCCACCAATTTCCCTCTTCAAGATAAGCGTCACCAGTATCAAGAAGAAGTTTGGCGAGATTTTTGTTCTGAGTAAATTTTGCACTAACAATTTCATACATTGTTTGCTCTTTAATATCTTCCCAATCTTTACGCAACTTACAATTCCTACCAGCAAGTTTTGCTTGAGCTGGATTCATGGAAATATATTTTTTACGGTCTTCATCTCTAATTTCTTTTTGTGCTTGAAACGCTGCTTCTGAATTTTGATAGGTTAAACCATTATAACTTACAGGTGCATTATAAAAATTAGAGAGAAAAGCATAAGCATCAAAAAAATCTCTAATTGCTTCCATATTATTTTCCAATCCTTTTCAAAAATTCTTCTAATATACTTTCAATATTATTAAAGTCGGAATATTTTATTTCCAACAGAATAATTTTATTCTCTTTGCAAAAATCTCGCTTTATCTAATCTCTTTTTTGCTGACTTTTTAGCCTTTCTTCTGCTTTTCTATAATTTTCTTCGGTTCTTTTTTGTCTAAATGGAACAGCTTCATAATGTTGGATTCCCTGATATTCAATGCAGACATTATATTGTGGCAAATAAAAATCAAAAGGTAATAATTCTTTATCTCTGCAATTTTTAAAAGTTTTTTGAAAATTAAAAACAATATTTTCTTTCTTTAAAAAATTTAATATCTTTTGCTCACCGCGAGAAATTTTACATTGAGGACAACGCTACCCTTGTAAAAATTTGCTTAACGATATTTTTTGCACCCCATGTTTAGGGCAAAGGTATTCTAATTTTTCTCTGTCATTAACATATTGGTTAGATAAAAGAATATAACCAGCATCTTCAAAAAGTTTTTTCACTTCTTTTAAGGTATATTTTCCATTTCCTCTACTATTCTGCTCTTTTTGACAATCTGGACATAAATTAGTTTTTTGACTTCTTTTTATCTGACTTATTGTAACTTCGGTTATTGTTCCATGAATATGACATCTTATTTTTATTTTAGAATTGCTTTTTATATTTTCAGAATAATTTATCCATGTAAATCCTTTATCTTCAATACCCTTTTTTAAATCAGGAGCATAGATTCTTCTTCCATTACAAAAAAGACATCCACCAGTATTTAAATTTCTTAAAGATAAATTTTGAATTATTTCTGGATGTTTGTTGCATCTTACCTAAATTTTTGTTGCATATGTAATTACAGATGGATAATTAACAATCTAAAAATCTTTTTCTTTAAAACTTTTTTCTATTTTTTGAATGGAAGTAGATAATTTATTACTAATTCTTTCACTAGCGCATAATCGGCATCCTCTTCCATTTTTGAAATTGCTCCAAGAAATACTCTAAATGCAATCGGGATGTTTTAAACATTTATATTTTATTTTATATCTTGTTCCTTGTATATCAGAATCTTCTAATACCTAATACCGTCTTTCCTAAAACTCTCTCGATACCATAGAAAGTGGAAAAGTTTGTTTAGTCTAAGACATTTTTTAAATCCTCTTGAGTTAAAATCTTTATTCCTAAGTCTTGAGCTTTTTTTAATTTGCTTCCAGCTTTTTCACCAGCTATTAACAAATCTAATTTTTTAGAAACTGAAGAAACAAAAATTCCTCCTTGCGCTTCAATCTTTTCTACAATTTTATCTCTTGAAATATTAAAACTTCCGGTTATACAAAAGCGTTTGTTTGCCCATAATTCATTTGTGACAATCTGTGCTGGCTTATCCCAAAACACATTTAATTCAAAAAGGAGATTGGCAAATAGAGCATCTTCGCTATTCCACCAGTCATAAATTCCCTGAGACATTGTTTCGCCAAAACCATCTAAGGTGGAAAAATCAAAATTGTCAAAGTCAAGAGCTTCCTCAAAAGCCATCCAGTCTCCATTAAAATGCTTGCTAATTTCTTTAGCGGCTGTTTTCCCAATATTAGGAATACTTAATGCAACAAGAAGATTTTCAAGTTTAACATGGCGAGACTTTTCAATAGATTCAATTAACTTGCTATAAGATTTTTCACCAAAACCCTCCATCTCGATAATTTCGTTTTTATACTTATCAAGATGATAAAGCTCTGCATACTTCTTAACATACCCAGCGTCAATAAATCTCTTAAGTGTAGCTTCACTTAAACCATCAATATTCATTGCTGGCTTAGATACAAACTGAACGAACTTAGCCAAATTCTTCTCGGGACAATCAGGATTTTCACACCAAAGAGTCTCAGCACCAGATTCAGAAATTTTAGTTGTCGTAGGCTTACCACAGCACGGACAAGTCTTTGGAATTTCAAAATCTGCATCACCATCTTTGTTGCAAAAAACAATCTGTGGAATAATCATGTTCATTTTTGCAACTTTAACAGTACAATTCTTTCTCAAACCAAGAGACTTGATAATACTAATATTATGAACAGATGCGCGACTTACTTCTGTATTATCAAGAATAACAGAATCAAACACAGCAGTAGGAGTAATTACGCCAGTTTTACCAACTGCCCATTCAATGTCTCTAAGAATAGTTCCAGCAGTTTCATCTTCATACTTAAAAGCCAAACTCTTACGGAAATGATGACCAGTGTTACCAAGACTTAAACCATAAGCAATATCATCATAAGTAATAACACAACCATCAACAGGAATGCCTTTTTTATCGGCGACTTGCTTTAACTTAACAGTTAAATCTTCAATTCCATAAAGGTCAACATTATCACCATTGAAGTAATTGCAAGGAACAATAGTAAAGCCTAAAGACTTAAGCTTACTCATATCTTTTCTAAAACTACCAGTAGTTCCTTCAATTAAGTTCCAAGCCCAAAACTGAAGACCTCTCTGAGAAGCAATCTTGTTATCTAAAAGAGAAAGGCTACCACTTGCAAGATTGCGCTGAGTAGCATACTCCTCTCCATTAGAGAGCTCTGCATTAATTCGTTCAAAATCCTCTCTAAGAATAATGCATTCACCATCAATAACAAGAGTTTCTTTACTATCAATTGCCAAAGGAAGATTTTTCATAACCTTGGCATTATTAAGAACATCTGTTCCTTCAACACCATTACCACGAGTCTCAGCAGAAACAAGTTTGCCATTTTCATATCTAACAGACATAGTAAGACCATCTAACTTCATAGATAAAGCTACTTCTTTGTCACCAGCAAAATTAAGCAAATCTTGACAGCTTTTAGTTTTATCAAGAGATAGCATTAAATGGTCATGCTTAACTTTCTTAAGCGAATCAACAATTTCATAACCAACTGTTTGAGTAGGAGAATTTGCAAGAATAAAACACTCTTCTGTTTCTAATTCGCGTAATTCATCAAACAGCTTATCATATTCTGCATCAGAAACAAGAGATTCACTATAATTATAATACTTGTCTCGATACTTGTTTAACAAACTCGTTAATTCTTTAATACGTGCAATATTTTCGTAACTATTCATATTAATCTCCATTACTTGTCAATTGTACTCATAATAAGTAAAGATAAAACAACCCAAACAATTAAAATACCAACTACTGCATAACTCATAATTTAGTCTCACTTTCTAAAAGCTCTTTCTTTAAAGAATTAGCAATCATTGTCCTTTGCACATTTCTTAAAACATCTTCTACTTCTTTATCAGTTTCAAAATGTTTATCCATTACATATTCATCCACTAAAACTTCTGCTTCTGTAATTAAAGATTCTGCAACTCTTTTAGCATCTTCTACAGGAAGTGGAGTAGTCTTATAACTAATTAACAAATCAGGGTCTTTAGGAATCAAAATCTTTTCATAAGTCTCATCTTCTGCAATATATCTTTTAATAAAATCAGCCAATCTTGCAATATGATGAAAATCTTTTAATCCATAACCATAATTGTCGATATCAAACTCATTATGTGGTGCTCGATGAAACATCTGCTTATACTTAGTCTTCATATTACCATACATTGTCAGCACAGCCTTATGAGGACAATAATGAGCAATAGCCTCTCTGTTCTTAATAACTGCTCCAAGCCACATACCAGCGTATTCTGGATTCAGTTCAAAATATTTTGTAAACAATGTTTCTGTAAAATTGATATTTTGTTTCAAATAACTATTGAACATTAAACGAATATCTTTGACTTCAAGCTTTCCGCCATCTTCATCTCGATGATATTCTTTACTAACCCAATCTTTAGAATCAACAATGTCATCAAAATGAGGAAGTACAATTGCTTTTGTGTCAACGTCAGAATGTTCGGTAGCCATGCCATAATTGTTACTACCATAAACAAACACTCCAACAATATTATATCCAAGTTCTTTCAAAAATTCATAATCAGAATGAACTCTATTATTAACCTTTTCCAAATTCATAATTTACCTTTCTTAATGTAAATAAGTAACAATATACAAATACATTTATCTATTCTTACTTAATGACATTATAGCAAATAAATTTTACCTTGTCAAGAAGTTATAAGAAATAAGTTGAAAGGGGTATAATACCCCTTAATCAACTTCTATTTTTTTATATTTTCCGCAATTACATTCCCCAGCATAGTTCTGTTCTCTAAAGGCTTTGCAAATACAAACCATATCGTCAGTTTGAGTTAAACCGCATGGACAATATTGTTTTCCATATTTCTCTTTCATTTCTGCAAGCTGACGATTTGTTTCGTCTACTAAATCTTTATCGTCGTTCAATACAATTTTTAACATTAAGATATCCTCTCTGCATATTGATTGTCAGAAACCAATGTAATTTGCAAAATATCATCAAAACGTGAAACTGAATTTGGTTTATAACGACCATATTTTAAAATTACATTGGGATACTTTTTTAATTGTTCAATTTCTTTTTCTATCTCTTCTTTATAATATCCCGTATAAATTACAAAGTCATCATTACAATTTTGTTTCCTAAAATAATCCAACAAAGACAAGACTTCTTCAAATTGCAATATAGGCTCTAAACCTCCTATTACGACTGCCTTTGTAATTTCATTATCTATATAAGCTTTATAAATAGAAGAAATTAAAAATTCTTTAGTAGCTTGTCTTACCACAGGTTCATTTTGACATACAGTAATTGGAATATTAGCTTCATGACAACATTTCCAATCACATTTACAAGTGATAAGGAAGAGAGAGGGCTTCGCATAATTAACAAAGTCCTCCATGACAACACCTTTAAGATGAATCTTCTCTTCCATAAATTTATCCTTTCATAATAGAATCTGCATCTAAAACATTATACCAACGTCTTAAATTAAATTCCTTTTTTCTAATCTTTTGATAACTACTTACAGGAGTATAAAACCCTACTACTCTTGCATATTGGTCCGCCACAGGCTTTCCACAAATAGGACATGTTTGAGTTCCAATGAAAGAATGTTTATCTTCACAAACATTAATTTTAGTTGTAAACGCAAAATAAATTACACCTTTAGAAGCAACATAATTAAGCATGTCCCAAGCACTTTCTTTTGTTGCAAAACGATTTTCAATATCAATGTGAGCAATGCATCCACCGCCACATTTTTTATCAAGCACACTGCCTAAACGACACTTTTCTTTAATAGTGCATTGTTCAGTTAATGGAATCCACTGATTTGAGTAAATAAAATACTTATCTTGTTCAAACAGAAGATTATCTGCTGTGCAAATTACACCAGCACAATTTTCCCGAGGGATAGATTCAACATTAAAAGAAAAATCACATTCAAAGCTATCTTTTACTTCATTAATAGCATCAAGAATCTAACAAGCAAATTCCAATCCCTCTTCTGTATAATATTTATTACCAAACTCGTCAGTATTAATTAGTCCAAAAGAATCAATAACTTCATACATTCCAAGAATACCAATAGTACAATATTGCTTATCAAGTTCAACTGCTCCTTCTTGATAGTTAGGAAGCAGACCTTTTTCTATATTACGCTCCAAAATATGACGCATACTAGTTAATGCCTTGCAGTCTAAAAGAACACGGTCTTTAAGAAGTTCAATATATTTCTTTTTATTAAATTTAGTCTCATATGCAATGCGCATAAGATTAATTGTACTCACACGACAAGACCCAACAGACAACGCTGTACCACCAATAGAATTAACAAAAGCATCAAGTTTTTGAGTGTCAGAAAGTAAACGGCAACAATTTGAAAGTACTCCAACATTATCAGATACAAAGAAATTAGAATCAGACCACTTAATGTTATGATAACAAGCCCATCGAGCAGTTTCTTCATCTTCAAATTTGCCATCTTTATAAAGTAAAGAATAAGTTAAAACAGGGAAAGTAAACATGTTTTCACTGCGAATATCACTTACTACATCCATAAATAAACGCTGACACTTCATAATTTCTTCAATTTGGTCAATAGCGAAAGACCCATCTGGGAATTCCAAACCACCAAACAAAGATTCAAGATAAGGACGGTCAAAAATACTTACATTTGTAAAAGCGCACTGGTCAATTCTAAGGAACGGCTGATTTAATCTGTAAACAAATTTCTGAAAATATTGTCTTAAATAAGTATCTGGGTCTTTAAAATAATGCCCGTTCTTTATATCCATTTTCCAGAAATAATAAGCCCAAATAATTACATTTGGAAGGCCAACGGCCCGAGATTGACGGTTACTGAGGAACGAAACAAACTCAATAACATCATCAAAATATGTGTCCAAATGTTTAGGAGGCTGATTATTATATCCTCCAAGAAAAAACAATCCTTCTCTTGCTAAACGAGTTAAATCATTTGCCCAACAATAGGGAAAATAACTTGCCGTAGCAGAATCGTTAAGATAAAAACCCTTGCTAAATTCCTATTCTAACCAAGCTTTAGCAGTGCGCAGTCCCCATTTTTTCTTAATTTCAAGGAAAATTTTATTTAAACCAAAAAGCTTATCTTCACTCTTCCCCTTTTCAGTCATAAAAGAACGAATATCTCTATGACTAGCATTTGCATTGGGGTCGATAGTAGCATCTGCCATTGTGCTTTGATTTACGAATTTATCTAAGAATTCTGAAAAATCTAACTAGCTAGAATGAACCCCATTAATATATTCGAAATCTTCACCATATTTCTTTTTTAAATCTTCAAGACATCTTTCAAAATCTTTTGTTAAACGAAGTGAAATGTCCATATAAAATTTTCCTCCTTTTTAATTATTATTAATCCATTGATTTGCTTCATTGAAAGCCATAATTTCTCCATCAACTTCAAGTAATGGAGCAGAAGCAAAACCCTTTTTAATCATTTCCTTTACATCGAAATCAGTTCTGGCTTCAAATTCAATTCCCTTTTGCTTAAGTTTCTTTTCCAAAACAATACAACGAGGGCAATTAGTGGTATACAAAACAACCATAACATCAATCTCCTTTTGTCCTTTTATGTAACATCTAAATTACCATCAGATAATTTAACTAACTAATTATATAATTTCATACAACCCCAAGTATCTGCATCTGCACTATGAGCATTTTCTAAAGTATAGCCAAAATGTTCAAGCAAAGTCCCTAATTTATAATTAGCTACCTCTGCTTTTGGAATTAAACGTTTTGCATTTTCTAAGGTACAACAAACAGCATGATTTGGAATTGGAATGTGATATCTTTTCAATTCTGGATAAATTACTTTGTTAGCATCATATTTGGCATTGTGAAAAATCCAAACACTATCTGTCATATAATCTTTTATTTCTTCCCACACCTCATCAAACGTGGGACAATTTTTTATAGTATCATAAGTAATACCGTTTACTTTAGATGCTCCACTTTCAATTTTGGTCTACGGATTTACTAATATATATTTATCAGCAATTTTTTTACCGTTTTCATACACTAAAATTGCAATGCTAACAATTCTGTTTTCTTTAAATCCAGTAGTTTCAGTATCTCCTATAACAAGCTTATTATAATTAGGGAGAGCCATAATTACTCTCCCTCTACAGCTTTATTAGATTTCAAAGCATTTGCTCTTGCTGCTTCAATAGTATTGTTTTCATCCTTAATAGACAAAATTTTCTTCATCTTATTAAAAGCTTCTAAAATATATTTCAAAGAACCAGATAAACACACTCCCAAAGTTGCCACTGTTGAAATAACAGTACTATATTCAGCAGGGATAGGAAGATTGTTTTTGTTTGCCCAAGGAATAATTAAAGAGGTAGAAAGTACAAGTAACATTGCACCACCAGCAAAAGCTAAAATTTTATAAAGGCTATTTATTAATCTTTGTTTTTCAAAAGTTTCTCCTGCAATTTTAATATTATAATACAAAGAGAAACTAACATTAGAAAGATATGCCATGCCAAAAATAGAAAATCCCACCAAAGCTGCCAAAAGATTTTCTAAGGCTAATTTCCAAAAATCCTACATAACTTTCTCCTTTAAATTTTAATTACCAGAACTTCCAAATCCACCAGCGCCACGCTCAGTATCGGGAAGTTCTTCTACTTGTTCAAAAGTAGTGGGAAGCACAGGAAGAATCATAGCTTGAGCAATCCTATCTCCGTGTCTAATAATTTGTGTTTCAGTACTATCATTATGAAGAGCAACAATCCACTCGCCACGATAATCTGCATCAATTACTCCAACGCAATTTGCAGGACGCAAACCTTGCTTTGTAGCCAAACCACTACGAGCAAAGATGGCACCCCAATATCCAACAGGAATTGCAGTTGCAATACCAGTCTTTACTTTTACCGTTTCGTGAGGACGAACCTTGATTCCTGCAACATCTTTTTGAACATCCCAACTATAATAAATATCATCAGGACAATCAGCATAAAGGTCAAAGCAAGCATCAGTCTCGTGCGCCTTAACAGGCATCTTAGCTGTCTTAGACAGCAATTTAATCTTTACATCCATATTTGTCAATCCTTTTTTGTTTAATTTTAATTTGTTTCTATTTTATTATATAATATATAAAAAGGGTGGAAAGTTACCCTTCCACCATAGAATTTTTAAAACGCTTTAAATTGTGTAGGGCTTTTGTAATTTCAGAATATTTATAGCAAAACTGTCTCTTTAACAAAAAATCGTTTTCCTGTCCAAGATATTTGGTCTTTGTTCTGCCCTTTAACACTTTGGGAAGTTTATCCATCCAAAGCATTGCTTCTTTTTTATCATTCCAAAAATCTACACATTCTGCATTTCCTTTAATTAAAATTTTATCAATAAGCTCTTTATAAAGATTAAGATATTCGTGAACAGTATTATAATACTGCATAATTAATTCTCTGTATACTTCAGGACACTTTGCTAAAAAATCATCAAATCTATCTTCATGAATAGCATTAATAACTGCATTAGGAGATATATTTTTAGATAATGCTTTATGCATTAAGACATAATCTGATGTTTTAATTTTGCATCTAAAATGATTTTTATATCCATCAACCATATCAACTACCCAACCTTCTTTTTCAGAAGAAAGATAATTATCGGTATCGGCTAAAACACTAAACAAAGTAGCATTATAATACCATTGAGTCATTTTAGAATCATATTCCTCAGCCATATCCTTAAGAATATCAAAAGAAACTTCCTTGCCATCCTTAACATCTCTTGCAGCAAGTAAATACAATCCTTCTTGAGATTCATCGTATTTAACAACAATAGGATTTTTGGGAGAAATATATTCAAAAATAAAAGTGTAATCAGGATAATCCTTAATTAATTCTTTTTGTCCATCAGATAAAAGCTTATAACCCGCCGCAAGTCTCCAAGATTCTACTGGGTCTAACGCCTGAGAACCAGAACCTAAAATTCTGTCTTCCTCTGCAATATATCTATATTGCTGATAAGAACCATCAAGCTTATTAGTAATAAAGACTGCATGAGCAAAATTATATTTAGACCTAATATTTTTAGGAGACCAATCGCCCTCATCCTCGCCATAGTTCTTAAACTTTGCCAAAGATGCAAGAGCAATTTCATCATTCTTTATATCAAAGACACAAGAACGACATTCCCTATAAAGACCATCATATAATTCAAAAAAAGAATTTAAATCATAATCATCAGACAATTCAATAAAACCCTTATACTTAAAAAGTACATAATGGTCATAACAAGTAATCTGAAGAGGGTCAAAAATCTTGCTCAATTTTTCATTAAGCTTAGGAGTAATATTTCCCCACACTTCAAAAACTCTATCGAGCCAATCATTAAAATTGTAATTTTCAGGACAAGGTTCGTTGTTAAGGAGAGTATAAGATTGAATATACTTTCTTTTAACAGTCATAACATATTCATAAAGAGGGTGCCAAAGAAACTCCTTCTTAAAATGAAAATTCATCTTAAACTCTCCTTTACTAATTTTTATCTTCTGAATTATTTTTCAAAAGTCCCGCTTGCAATTTTATCGCATTCGTTAAATAAAAAAAGCTTATCAAGGTTTTCTTTTCCCATAATCTTTTCCCATTTAGCTTTAGATTTTTCGGTTTCAAGAAAGAATGGAAGCATATGGAAATTAACATAAAACAGACATTTTAAAATATCATTCATATTAGTAAATCCAATGCAATCCAGATTCGCTAAGAGGTCATACGTTCCTACATTATGATGACTATAATATCTATAATCACCAGAACCATCTTCCTTGGGCTGTCCAGTAGTTAACTTGCCCAAATCATGAATCTGTGCGGCTCTATAAAGAACCTTATCGTCAGTTCTCTTAACAACTTCCTCAGCACAAATCTTGCAATGCTCATCTAAAGTATACTTATGATGATGAGTCTTTTGGTCAAAACCCTTCATCAAGTTCATAATATAATCATCGTCAGTAGTCCAATTAGACTGAGGCACAATTACTTCAAACTGATTAAAATTCCAACCAATTAAATTAATTGTATCAAAACCTTCCTCATAAAAAGGAATTTCAAACTTACCAATCTGTCTATCAATAACTTCTTCGGGAACTGTACGAGCCCTTGCTCTATTCTGTCTTTTACAAACAGCAATAGGAGTAGTCATAACATAAGCAACTTTATTGACATTTTCCTTATTGCGAACAATATCAAGCAAACTTCTACGAGATTTAACATTAATATTGGTTGCGTCAACAATGATATTCATTTTATCAATACAGTTATTAATACGACGGCGAACCTCTTTAAAGACCTCATCATTATGAGTTTGGTCGTTTACATCTCCAAAAACAGTTTCACGAATTTCATCCGACGAAACAATCATTGTGGGCTGACCCATTTTAGTCAACATATCTTTAAGATTCTGAGCAAGAGTAGATTTGCCACTTGCAACAACTCCAATCATCATCATAAAATTCGTATGTTCCATTTTTGTTCTCCTCACTTCATTTTAGCAAGAATATTATCAACTTTTTCGTTGAATTCTTTTACCAGCTTTTCTTTATCAGTATCAGGTCTTGTTTGTCCCTCAACAGGAATTAAATCTCCTGCCCAGAACAGCCACTTAGGATTAGTTTCATCTTCTACAAATTGCACAAGACTATTATAATCAGCAGTCTGTCTTTCCTTCTTTAAAGGGTCAAACTCAACTGTAAAAATATCGTTTTTGTGTTCAGTAACCCAATTCCTATAATCTTCTCTCATTTGTTTCCAATCTGGATACGAAATAATTCGATTATAATCTAAAGTTACTTTTTCACCCTCCCATGCAGTAATAGGATTAGTAGTGATAGCATTCATTCTTTTAACAAAAGTAATAGCACTTTCTTTTGTTAAACCTTTTTTAGTGAGCTTCTTTACAGCCGCTCTACGTTCTTCTCGATTCATAGTTACTCCTTTGAATCATCTATATAATAACAGAAATAAACGAAGTTGTCAAGAGGATAATAAAAATTATTCCTCTTGCCCTTCATCTTTTTCTTTCCAATCTTTTAGTTGCCTAATTAAAGCTCTACGCTCTTCATCTTCTTTTCTATGAAGAACATTATACTATTCTCTAAGCTATCTGTATTCCTATTTCAAGAATTCAGGTAAAAATGTTCTTTTGGTTGAAACGAAATTTGTATCAATAGAACGTCTTAAAGCTTTAGTTTGAGCTACAAGTACACACAGCTTTTTAGCTCTGGTTAACAAAGTATAAATCTGTTGCTGACAAAGCATCATTGGAGGAGTGCTATAATCTATTACCCCAATAATTACAGGACAACCAGAACCTTGATATTTATGCGTGGTACAAGCGTATCCTAAAATCAAATGCTCTTTAACTTCTTTGTGCTTTAAAATAATTGGAGCATCGCCCAAATCAAAATCAACAATCGCATTTTCATAATCAATACTTGTAACTACACCTGTCCATCCATTATACATAGCTGTTTGTGCTCCACTTGTATCAAAAACTTTATAATTATTCTTGATACACATTACTTTATCGCCTTCTTGAATCCAGAAAGACCTGTCATTTCCAGAAGCATCTTTCATCTTTTGGACATAAATTCTTGGACGAGATTCATTTAAATCAACAGGATTAATTAATTTCTGAATGTCAAGATTTAAGTTGTGAACACAAGCATCTCCACGTTCTTTGACAGGAGAGATAATTTGAATCTTTTCAATATCTCCGTTTACAAGAGGACTGTTAAAATATTTCTCAAAATAAGCAATGGTATCTTTTCTATCATCATCTTTTTCATTTCGAATATCAAGTACCATATCTTGAAGGTCTCCACGAGTTTCAATGCCCTCATAATCAGTGTCTTGATATAATTGAATACCATTTCTTACATTATAAGCTGTAGTTAAAATACCTGAAGCCTTTGCTTGTCTATGAACCTCTTTTAATTCAACAGTGGGAATTTCTTTGCTATTAATCATATCAGCAGCTAAATTAAGAGAACCAATAGATTCGAGCTGTCCCATATCACCAAGCATTAAAAGTTTACTACCAGTGGGAATTGCTCTAATTAAATCAAGGAAAATTTCTCCCCCAACCATACTAACTTCATCTAAAATGATGATATCATAAGGTAATGGATTGTCTTCTCCATAAGAAAAGCCACAGCCACCAGTATATCCAAGAAGTCGGTGAATAGTAAAACCTTCTTTACCAGTAACTTCTTGTAATCTTGCCGCCGCTTTACCACTTAAAGCACATTGAGCAAAAGTATATTCATCAAGTACAGATAAAATACCTGTAACTAACGAACTTTTACCAGAACCAGCTAAACCAGAAATTACGCAAACTTGTTTTTCAATTCCCAACTTAATTCCGTCTATTTGCTCTTGAGTAAACTGAAAACCTTGTTTTTCTTCTGCTCTTTTTATTTTCTCTTCAAAATCATTAGCAACAAAATAATTATTACCTTGAAGTAATCTTTTAAGATGATAAGCAATATCTTTTTCAAGATTCCAAAAGCTCATTAAATAAACTCTTCGACCTGATTTAGTATCGCCCTCTTCAACACGAATTAACTCCTCATCTTGAAGTTCTTTAATAGCTTTACCAACATTGTTTACAAGATTACCATCTTCATCTTCTACTATTAAACTTTGTTTTCCACCAAGGTCTTCATATAACGAACCCATTAATTCACCAGCGGACACCCAAGAATGACCTTCTTCTCCTTGAGCATCAAGATACCATAAGATATAAGATTTAATTCTCTTTGTGTCATAAGTTTTATAACCTGACCTTAAAGCCACTTTATCCGCAGTAAAAAATCCTACTCCTTTAATATCTTTTACTAACTGGTAAGGATTGTTTTTTACAATATCAATTACCTTTTGTGGAGCTTTATATTTTTCAATAAGCTTAGAAATAAAGTTTGGAGAAAAACCAACCTTATCGAGCTCTAAATATACAGTAGACATATCTTTACTGGCTTCAAAACGCTCAATAATACAATTAGAAATATAATCTCCAATACCTTTAGCTTTCTTTAAAGTTTCTATATCATGGTCTGCAATAGCTTGTAATGGGTCATCGCATACAGCAAACAACTCATCCATTTGACCTTCTGATAAGAAAGTTCTTAAAAAAGCTCTTTGATTCTTCTGATTAGAAAAATCAATATCTTTATTATAATAAACTAATTGATACTGAACACCATATTTAGGATGTTCAACTTCTTTACCTAACAATACATAGGCAGAATTGGGGTCAATTCCATCAGTATATTCCCCTGTAAAAGTAACTTCACCATAAACACTCATGGTAGGATTTCCTTGTTCTACTTCAAGAATATTCCAAGAAACTATTCCCCAATTTTTACCGTCTGACCCAATTCCAGCACTCGGATAGAGGGTCTTGGAGTGAGACGCTTTTATCTTTATGAATTTTTCTTCGGTATCAACACTCATCGTCAACCCTCTCTACATCTATTCTGTCAGAAATCATTTCAAGGTCTCCATTATCATCAATACCTTTAATTAACTGAACAGAATGTTTATATAAACTATCTTTGTACTGTCTTGGAATAAAGTTTTCTCCTCTTCTAAAACCAGTAACAAGAAGTTTAGTTCCACGCTGGAACCAAGATTTCTCAAGAACAGTTTTTGTTCCATCTTCGTTTATTTGAGAAATCTGTCTATTATAAAAATTAAATTGACCTTTATAAAATTTTATATCACAAACTCCATCAGGAGTTAATAATGTAACTGTATTTCTATTGGTATCTTTATCAAGAACAGTACCACAAATTCTTCTAAGAACAAAACGAGCTTTTTCTTGGTCATGCCAATAATATTTATAAGCTACTTCTGGTTCTTCTGGCTGTTCTTCAAAAGGTATTATACTATATTTCTCCTTGTTTACATGAGCAAGTTCGTGTTCATGATAATACATACAAAGAGAATCCATTTCCCACTTAGAAAGGCTTCCAGAAGCTTTTTCATCCCATACAGCTTTAAATTTTGCTTCATTTACAGCCACAAGCATTTTAGGGTCGCTTAAAATATCGTCTTTAAAATCTACCATGAGCTTGTTAAAAACTCGGTCTAAACTACCTCTTTTAACAACTCTTTGTCCCTCGTCGCTCCAGTCGTAATCTTTTTTATCAACCATGTCATTAAGGAAATATTTTTCAAAGAATGGCCATGCAAATTTATTTTCAAGGATATAATAAGCTGTACTTGCACTTTTACCTATTTGTTTATAAAAGAATTTTTTCTGGAAAACATAATTTCTAAATCTATATAATCTTAATTCAAACTTTTTTTGATTTTCAGTTAATAAATCAAGATTCGCCAAATCTTCAATGTTAGAAATATTAAGCGACTTAACAGGACTTGAGATAAATCTAATAAAGTCTTCCATAATTGCTCTTCTATCTTTTTTCTCAAGATTATCAAAACACCGAGCTTTGATAAGAGAAATCATTGCCGTATCACCAAATTTATTTTCTTTAGATTCAGATTTGTATTTCTGCATCTTCTCGTAAAAATCCCACATCGAAGAATAAGTTTGATTATCAATAATAGCTTTTGCAATAGAAGTTCCAATACCTTGAATTGGTTTTAAACCATAAACAATTTCATTTTTCTCAACGTCAGGATGGAAACCAAATCTAACACGATTTACATCAGGTAATGCTACAGTAACACCTTCTTTTTTGATATTACCAATAGCTTTGCTAATTTTACCATAGTTGGTATTTCCATCTTCACCGCCAGAATCAGAAATCAAATTAGCAGTATTCCAATAAATAACAGGATAATGATAAGCAAGATTGGCTTCTTGCAGACCAACGATTGAATAGGCTAATGTATGAGCACTATTAAACCCATAACCGCGATTCATACTAATGAGAACATCCCATACATAATGACACAGTTTAGAAGAAAGATGTTTTTCTTCTATATTTTTATAAAATTCTTGTTGTAATTCAACATAAGCTTTAGGGTTCTTTTTAGCAATACTTTTTCTAAGCTTATCAGCCCACAGCAAATCAAAGCCACCAATCTCAGGGTCTTGAACTGCCATCATAAAATCTTCTTGATTAGGTAATAAACCATAGCTCTTCTTGGCATATTTACAAACAACTTCTTGCTCATGCTTAGTCAAACCATAATCATCCATCTCTTTATACCAAAGAGTGATATCTTTCTTATAACGACCAAAACGTTCAAGAGGGGTTTCTGCCCGTGGAGAAGGAGCCATAAGTCTCATTACCGAATTTAAAGCAGATAAGTCTACTAAACTTTCAGGTTTACCTATTGCAACAGCTTGATATCCAGTTTGTTTTTCCATTTGAAAGAATGACATAACTTTATGTTCATTAAGCATTTTCCAAATTTCTGGATTATCTCTTTCTATCCTGTAAACACCTAAATATTTTTCATAAGTAGACTTTAAATCACCTTGCCATTCAAGCCTACCGTCTTCCATAAGAAGATTCATACAAACATGTTCTTTTTGAAGAGCATCAATAGAAAGCAAATCCCATTTAATAAGAGATACTTTTTCATCAGCGTGTAGGTCAAACTGAGTGATAATATCTCCACTCGTTGTCTTCATTAAAGCAGCATGGTCTACAACATCTGTTGCTGAAAGAACTACACCACCAGCATGAGAACCAACTCCACTTACTAACCCTTCAATATTTTGAGCAACTTCCCAAACATCAGGATACTCATTAGTCATTAAGTTAACAAATTCTTTGTCAGGACGTAAATTGTTTTCTTCATCACCATAAAAACATTGTTTTAAAGTAAACTGAATACCACGTTCTTGGCCAATATGTGAACTTAACATCTGTCCAATTTCAGGTGGATAACTTAAACCACGACAAGCAGTTTGAATTGCAACTTTAGCTTTCATCGTAGAAAGTGTTTGAACCTTCATAACACGACGATTTCCTGCTCTCTGGTCATCGCCACAATACTTGCGTTGAAGATAGTGAATAACATCATCACGATAAGCATTCTCAAAATCCACGTCAATATCTAATGGGCTAACACGTTTAGGATTAAGAAAGCGCCAGTGATAACAAGGAACATCTTCTCTCAGAGGATTAACCTGAGTAATTCCTAAAATATACAAAAGAATAAATCCTAAACCTGAACCACGAGAAGGACCAACCAAAGAACCGCAAGCCCAACACGCATTTACCAAGTCACGAGTCTGTAACAAATAAGCTGACCAATGAGCATTATTAGCTTCTGAACTTGCTTTAATAGACTCAAGACATGTTTGAATTGCATCATAAGTTTCTTTATTTGCTAATTCATCAGAATCTTTTTCAAGACGCTTAACAATTTCTCTAACAAGGTGTCTATCAGCATTGTAATCTGAATTAAAAAACCACTCTAACATAGGAATATCTTTGAAGTATTTTTTAGACAATTCCAAATCGGGCTCAGTCAAATCGTCTGGCTCATAAGGAATTTCCAAATTAGCGAATAAAGTATATTCTTGAACCATGTTATAAATCAACATGGTATTATCCAAACCTTTTTGTACAACTTCTGGAGTCAAAAATTCATCCATGTAAGAATGAATTTCTTCTTCTGACATCATATAAGTTGTAGCATAAAACTCTCCAACTTCACGTTCCTTACCACTATCTTCATTAGATTTAAGAAAAGCCTCATGTACTTTTCTATCCTCTTTTTTAGGATAGTGACTCTTTTTTTACTTTATGTTACCATAAAGAATAGACTATATTTTCATCTTACAAGTAGAAGATGTCCTGTCTTTCAAGCGGTGACAAAAATCCGCCTTACGCTCCTCTGAGCTAGTCGTTACACATTTTTATTAGCACGGGATTGTCCTTTATTCGATAAAGGATTTCAACCGTTAGCAAGCTAAAAGCTCACACCCCATTGTCATATGGGTTAGCAGGAATTAACATTAAATCTTTCGATTTAATTCGACTGTCATTTATAATTTTTTCGTATTTATCTTTTTTTCTTTTTAAACAAAAAGCAGGGGCATTTTTATAAAGCAAAGTTAAAATAGAAGCTACACGCTTTGTTCCAGCTATTTGCAAAGTATAATTATTATTGTTTCTTTCAGCCCATCTTTGATACAATTTTAAATTTGTAATTCCAAGATATTTTTGAATTCCTTCTAAAAGTTGCTTGGTTCCAGTAAAAGTCATTTGAATTTCTGGACTTTGCCCTTCTTTTCTTGGAGTTGCAATAGTAATACTACCATCTCCATCTAAAAGACCAAGAATAAAGCTATTTAAAAATTCAAAAGGAACTTGGTTATTTTGGGGAAAATCTAATAAAAAGGTTTTATGTTCTAAACATCCTAATTTTATTAAATCATCATACATTTTTACAGATGTAATTTTTAATCTTTTGAGATTTTCTTTGTTGGTTTTATATAAAGGTGCTTCACTTTTTAGTTCTTTGCCAATATCAATCAGCCAATCAACGTCTTTAACATCCAACCCAATTCTTTTGGTGTTATTCCCTTCTATTACTAAATAGCCATCTGAATACCAAACTCCTAATAAATAAGCTTTTTCGTGAGAATCTATTTTTGAAAAATAATTATCGTTTACATTATATTTCCTACATCTTAATCCTGTTAAATCTCTTGTTGTACAATGATTTTTAACAAAAAATTGAGAAATAACTGTAGCATAATATTGATATTTTTCTTCAAAATATTTTCCTGACAAAAAAGGATTTTCTTTTTTTTCTTCTAATATTCTTTCTCTTTCTTCTTCTGAACATTTAGAAAAATTTTTCATATTATCCTCCTTCCTTTTATATTTACTTTTTGTTTTCTACGAAAAAAATATTTTTCAATCTGTTGTGATAATGTAAGGAATATCAAGTTCTGTAGACAGTTCTACTAAAGCCTGATTTACAATAATTTGTTCTTCGCTCTTTGATGGCTGTAACTCCAAAAAGAAATTACCATGCCCAAAACATTTATCGAGTCTTTTTAACCATTTCTTAACGCCCGTATAATCAGGTTGTAAAGGATTTTGTTTATAAGAATCTAAAATTAATTTTGGACAACGACCACCAAGGCAAGCAGTTGAACCAATAATATGACCTCTATCAGATTCAACTACTTCAAACAAATCTTCATAATAAGTTGGAGTACGAATATTAACATAAGTAAAGGAATTATCAATCCATGCTCTTGTACTTAATTCTCTTATTTGCTTATGTCCAATAGCATCTTTAGCCAACAAAATGAAGTGATAAAAAATATATTCTTTATCTTCTTCAATGCTTTTTCGATTGCAAAGATAAATTTCATTACCTAAAATAAGTTTATAATCTTTCCACTTATCAGGATTTTTCTTTCGCAAATCGTCTATTTGAGTTAATGCTTCAACGTGTGCGGCAATACAGTCATGGTCTGTAATAGCAACACCTTTATGACCAAGCTCCTAAGTATATGTGAGAAGACCCTTGACAGTGTTAGTGCTGTCAAGGAAACCTCTCGTATTGGAGCCTATGTCTGTGTGATTATGTACACCTACAAACACGGCATTACTCTCCTTTATATTTTTGTCTTATTATATCATGTTACTTTTAATTTGTCAACCTTAAAAATCCAAATCTTCTAAATCCTTATCTAACATTACTCTTTTCTTCTTAGGCTTTTCAATTTCACCCCAATCAAAATCTGTAGTAGATTTTGCATTTAAGGATGTCGTTTTGGAATTAAGAATAGCGTCAGATTTGGTCTTGCTTTTTAAATCAGGAGTCTCATTTGTTTTATCCTCCATAACATCATAATATAGAATTTTAACTTCTGGATAAATCTTATCTTCCCAAGACTCTAACTGGAACTGGCAAATTAAATTCATTACCAAATTCTTTTTGTTAGCGCCAAAGGTGTGTCTATCCTTAAGAGTCATCATATCAAATTCTGTAGCTGGACAATACTTCTTAATATAAGTAATACCATTATGCTGGAATCTAATAAAACTCTTAGTTTCGCCATAGCCATTAATTTGACTGGCATTTATGTGAAGATTTGTAATCGCAAAAGTAGGCGTGGGAACAGTATTACCCCACACTTCATAATTTTCAGCCACTTCTTTTACAAATCTTACTTGCATTTCATTTGCGGGAATTTCCCAATCTACTTGATAAACAGTTTTAAGTTGGTCAAGAGGAAGCATCTCATTACATTTTGAAATAACAGCTTCAACATTATCTTTTTTCAAAGAAATACCCGCTGCATTTTCATGACCCATTACAGATATCAAGCCTGTTTTCTCTAAAAACTCTTTTAAATTTTTAATATTGCCTCTATCGTAACCACGACAAGAGCCACCAAACTCAGAATTAGATTTTTCTTTTAATAAAACAACTGGACGTAAATATTTTGATGTCAATTTCCGCGCCACAAGGCCAGTTACGCTTTTTTTGTCCACGAGCCGTGTACAATCGACAAATAAAATGGTATTTTTATCTAGCCCTTGTTTGTCAATTTTGTCAATAATTTGCTCCATAAATTTACGAACTGCTGTATCTTGACGAGCCTTTACATTATTAGCTACTCTCGCCATTTCCCACTGAAGAGTATGTTCCTCTGGAAGAGGTTTAGGGTCAGTAGCTCTTTTTCGTCTCGGCTGATAAATAACAGTTTCTTGCTCTCCAACCACAGCCCTGAACAAATCTCTTTGCTCTTTTTCAGTACCATAACGTACTACACCATTAATTCTTGGAGCAAGCACCCAACCAACATTTGTAATAGTTCTACCAAAGTGAATTTCATCGGATAATCTGTCCTGAAGTTCTTTAAGAAAATCATTGTTTTGATTTTCAATTTTTAATCCTTCAAGTACATACCATCTTGTTTCTAAATTCCTTAAATCCATGCTATCCGCAATTTCAGCCGTAGAAACTAAATCAAGATAATCGTCAAGCCAACTATCACTACAGTGATACTTTTCACAACAAGCTTCTCCAAACTTGCGGACTACTCCCGCCCCACATAAAGTTGGATTTGGATATTGCCCATCAATATCATTTATAGCTACACAATAATTGACATAGCTATCTTCTTTAATTCTATCCGGTTCTTTTTCTTTAATTTCATCAGCTTCATTTTTAGAAATCCACTTACCAGTATTAGTATCTAAATACTCGATTTCAACTAAGTGGTGGTCGAGAACAAGAATAGGACAACCATAATTTTTAGTAATTTGAATTGCATCTTTACAAAGCATTGAAGCATCTGGAATAATAATTAAACCAACTTCATCTTTCGGATATTCACTTAACATCTTATAAGTTAATCCATGCTCTTTATTAAAACTAAAAATATATTCCATTTTTGCTTCTGGATTAAAATGCGTAATGATTTTAGTCATTAAACAAGAAGAAAGATATCCGTCTGCGTCACAATCGACCTTAATTACAATTTTCTTATCTGTACCAATATTGTCATGGAAAACCTAAACAGCCTTATCCATATTCTTCATCTAAAATGGGTCATTAATAACCTTATTTTTTACAGGATGAAGAAAACTTTTTACATCCTAAATATCATAACTTCTTAAAATAGTTTCAAGAAAATCATATTCATCATCAAAGTTATTCTAAAACTTTGTCTCCCATAGTAATTTTTCCATTAATTACCTCTTAAAAATATACTCGTAGAACTTTGCCTTTCCCCGTAAGAATAAACAGGTTTTGCCATTTTTACTAATTGATTGTAAACATCTTTGCCTTTGTCAAGAGGTGAATCTTTAATGTCTAACAATCCTTTTGTGTCCTTAATAAGAAAAACATTAAAACTTAAAGCAAGTCTCTGAGCTAAAGTCCTTAATCGTTCATTGTATCTTAAATAGTTGTCATATAACAATTTGTCAGCTTTATAAACTTCTTCATATTTATCGTCAAAGTCTTTATCAAAACCTAAATAAACTGTATCTACTCCAAGTTTTTCTAAAGCTCTAATTTGCCAATCTGAAACATTAAAGCCGCAAGTTGCCACTACGCAACTTTTACCTTTAAAATAAGTGTCTGCTTTTAAAACACTCTTTTCTCCCTCAACTATAACTGCTTTTTTAAATCTTTTTATATTTTCTTTATTTTCATAAAGTCCATACAAATTTAATCCGAGAGGATGGTCAAATTCTTTGCCAGTCATAAACAAAGGCATATATTTTCTTTTAGAATCTTCTGGTTGTAAGCTTCTTCGTCTAATACCAACCAAATGACCATCTACATTATAATGAGGAATAATTATATATTTCTGGTATTCATACCACTCAATGCCAAATTTTTCCATAGAGGGAATGCCAATCCCCTCATCAATCCAACCCTTATAAAAAGTATTACGGTCAAAATAATCAAAAAGACATTTATAATCATCATAAAACTTTGTAATTTTAGCTTCATGGAATTGTTGTCTTCTTTCAATATCTTCTGACTGTTTTACCATATCAGATAATTGTCCACGTAATTCTGGTGAAACATCATTTCCAAAGCCTACACGACTTCGAGACAATGATTTTCCAACCTTTTTTGCTATGTAAACAATTACCTTACTATAAAACTCTCCATCTTTAGCATTACGAATTCTTTTGATAAATTCAAAAAAATTCATTCGCCCACAATTCGTATAGCAGAAAAAGTCTTTGCTTTCTGTAAAGAAACATAATTTATGACTATCTCCACCATGACAAATTGTTTTAAACCAAAGACATTTTTGCTGAGTTCTTCCATCTGTAGAAGTTGAGTATAAAGGAGAACCATTTTCTTCCATGATGTTAATAACTACATCTTCTGTTACCAACTTCAACAGTTCATCTTTATCTATCATAGCCAACCTCTATTAAAAATCTATTTCTTCTTCCTCTTTTTTAGAAGATGCCTTTTGTTCTTCTTCGTCATCATCTTCTACCATTCTAAACTTTTTACTTTCAGGAGATTCTAAGAACGGGTCTTCCTCATTCTCAAGAGTCTCTTTTATTTTTCTTGCAATTTCTTCCGTGTCTTCAAAGACATCAAAAGTACCTTCTTCTTTAGCTGTCTTAGCAATATCTACAGTGTCACTTATAATTTGACCTTTAATAGTATCTTTGTCATTTGTAAAGATTACTTTCTGGTCTTCTTCAACACGAGTAAATGTTTGAGGAATATCTAAAAGTTCATAATCATAATCAGTACAAAACAAATCATGAACTCGCATTGTAGCATAATCAACATATAACCAAATTTTACATTTGGTATATTCTCCACCACGATTCTTATATACAGAAATACACCTGTTAGGTTTATATTTCAAGAACCTATTTTTAATAATTTTTTCTAAATATTTTTCTTCTTTTTTAGATACTTCTGACACAATAGAAGCCGTATCTACCTTATCAATAATAGACTTAGCGCCACGAACAATTGTCTGGTCACGATTTTGTTCATTTTTAAAATCACCCGAAACCTGTGTCCAAGTATCTATGCTAATATCATATTTTCGGGTAAGCTCTTTTAACTTTAAACTCAAATTCGCAAGAACTTGGTCTTCACGAATTTGCATTCTTGCCTTAGCTTGAGATTGGAATTCGCTAATCAAATCAGTAGTAACATGAATGTAATCAAAGAAAACATTCCTTACACCATGCTGAAGAACGTGCTGTTCAATAATATTCTCTAAAGTACCAATATCATAATCAGGAACATATTCAAGATAAATATGACCTTCTTCATGTAAAATCCTGATGGCTTCATCTACTCGCTCTTCTTCATCACCATAATATCTACCAGTCATAATATGCTCTTGAGGAACATCAGCAATATAAGCCCATAAAATAGGTTCAATCTCTGTAATAAGTTCCATTTCTGTTCCAATATAAAGGGCAGCGTTCTGAGTACCGTTCGGGTTTTCTACAAATTCCATCTTATTAGAATCCCAATATTTCGGAGTAAAAGAATGGCAAAGATTAGCAATAGTCAGACGAGTTTTGCCCACACCAGTGCCAGCAGAAGAAACAACAAATTTTCTCGGTTGAATACCTTTTGTTATAGTTGTCATATAGTTACTTGCATAAGACAAACCATAAGCAGGAGTTTTCTTCCACTCTTCTTTTTGCTTTCGAGCTTCATCACTACCAGCTTTAACACTATCACGTCCAACTTTGGGACTATATTCCTGAGTGATATTAGACACCTTTTGTCTAAAATGATTTAAGATTTCATCAATGGTCATTTGACTAAACTGGTATCTCTGTTCATCAGCGATTTCGGGGTCCTCTTCATTCGGGTCAAAAATTTCATCTACATCAATACCAGATTTAAGATAAGCACGAAGTAAAGAAAACTTTTTCATTTCTTGATAATTAGTATTAAAGTTTTCTGGGGTAGCTAATTCTTTAGCTTTTTCGACGTAAAGATTTCCATTATTCCTTGTATAAATATTATACAAAGATTGAAGATTATTCTTTAAATAATCATCAATAATATATTGGTCGAGCTTTACCGCACCTTGAGAGAAAAGATTGTTTATTGCTACAAACAAAAGTTGATGGAAAGCTTCAACAAAATCTTTTTTGTCGATTTTATTACTTGTTAATAAAGTCGGATTCTACAGTAAACAGCCAAGAACTTCTTTAATTGCAGATTTGCTTTGATAATCTCTATAATCCGCCAAGTTAAACCTCCCATTCTTCAGGATGTTCAGACATTATTTCCTGAATATCTCTTTGTAATTCTGATAAAGACATACTATCTTTCCCTCTTTGCTTTTGAACTTCTCGTCTAAAATTATAATCTCCAATAAAATCTGTGTTAACAAGACCATCATCAACGATATCATCCGCAGAAATTTCTTCTTTGTGATTTCGTTTGTCTCGTTTTTCGTCATCCTCTTCTTGTTTTTTAATAATTTCGGAACGAGCAACATCTATTGCTACAGGCGGTTTTGTTAATATATATTCGATAAATTCAGATTTAGTCATCCTCATCTCTTTATACTTTTGCCAGAATTCTCTTGATTCAGCAAAATAACGTACAACCATGAAGATATCTGATTCTGTTTCTATCTTGGGAGCTGGATTGTCAGCATACTCATACATATAATATAAAGTAAAAAGAATTTGAGAATTGGTCATACCATATTTTTCTTTGATTCTTTTTATATATGTTGTTATAAGAGGCGCATTCACCCACTCTCTTATACCAAGAACGTCCCAAAGATAATCAGTTAAAGTCTTATAATCTTTTGCATCTTGTGCTGGCTATTTACCACAAATAGGGCAATAATTTTTACCACTTACAGTAATAATTTCTTCAGTAGGAAGCATCTTACCACAAACACTACATTTTCTATTCTTCTTTGGTGGTGCTATAATCCTCACTCCTTTCTTAAAATATTAAAACGGAAAATAAAGGGGAATAGTAACCAGTTTTACTATTCCCCAATAATTGTTTATTCTACTGTAATATTATTTTCAGTACAGTAATCCTTCAAATCATCGAGAATAAGCAAAAGCATATCCAATTGAGATTCATCGCAATCTTTTACACTCTTACCCTTTCCAAGATATTCTGCAATAATCTTCTTATACTCTGTACTACCAGTGTTATGAATAGCCTTTACATAACTACCGATTTCAGCAATAAGCTCATCAACGCTCTTCTTTTCATCTTCGGTAACTTCGTTATCCTTAAAGAGATTGACTTCATTATCAACAACTGTAGCACCGTGAGCCTTTTGTTCATCAATAGCCTTTGCCATGTCATCACGCAATGCTTCATAAGTAAATGGAATGCATTCAGACATATAAGGGCTACGAGAACCAGCTTCAAGATGTTTATTACCTCTCATCGTAAGCATGGAATGAACATTACCCTGTTCATCAGTTTCGTAAGAAGCATAACCAGTTACGTCAACAAGACGAGAAACAACAAGGAATCCACGGTCAGGTACAGTAGGAATAGTCTTATCATACTTTTCACCGTTCTCCTTAATCTGCTTAGTAGTAGCATGAGAAATACAAATCAAAGTATAACCAGCTTTAACAATCTCTTGGAAGAATTTATCATATTCACGAGACAAAGCACGATAACCACGCATTTTTTCAGTCTCGTCAAGATAATCTACACCTTCTTTGTCTACGATATACTTTTCACAAAGGTCGTAGGCAATATCAATAGTATCGACAATTACCGTTTTAAAAATTGTTTCTCTATTTTCCTTTTCAGCCGCTTCTGCATCTTTAAGCAACTGCTTCTTTACTTCAAGAGCTTCTTTCCAAGTGTTAATTGGCTGTGCAATAATGCCGTCCAAGAAACCATAACCCTTTTCAAAGCCGAGCAAAATAGGCTTGGGGAATTTACAAGCGTTTGTAGTTTTCATTGTTATTATCTGTAAGCTTTTTATCTTACACTCTGGAGCTTTCGCTCATTTTCATCAATCTGTCAATTCAGATTCAGGTTGGCGTACTTTTTCAACCTTATATAAAATAAGGTGTTGCGGACTCTTGGTAATATTATATTCTTTAATACAAAGGTTCAATTACTACGCTCTGCCCCTGTTTATCATTTTAACAATAAACTTCGGTTCGAGTTAACATAATTACAAATTAAGTCTTCTCGCTTAATTCCGCAATTTCGTCAATTGTCTTACGACAAAGGGTGGCAAAACACTACGCTACCACTTTTTCTTTCTCCATAAATGAGAAAGCTCTTACCACTAAGGTCACGAGTGACCACATTAGGCTTAATGCTAAAAATATCAATACCCATTATTTAAATGTCTCCTTATTAAAAATTTTAAATATTTTTTAGTTGTTGATTAGAAAATCAGAACGGAATATCATCGTCATCATCAACAACAGGAGACATCTTTCCAGAACCCTTCTTACCAAAACCTGTAGGTGTAGAAGAACTACTACTACCCTTAGAGCCCTGATATCCAGCTTCCTCAAGTTCCTTCAAACGACTTGCTCTTTCATTGAGCATAGCCTTACACATCTGGGTGGTAATAATCATATCTTCTTGCTCATCTTCATCATAAGCAATATCACCACCTGTAAGAACCATTTCAACATAGCTCTTACCCTCAGTTACTCTCTGCTGACCAAAACCCTTAGTCTTTGGCTTTGCTTCGCTCTTTTCGTTGGGCTTCCAACTAACATACATCTTAGCAGTAGCACCCTTAACATAACCATTATCTTCAAGAGCATCAACAAAATCCTTTGGAATAATGATGTTCTTAATATCAAGGGCATTATGATAAAAGTCCATACTAATAAGATTCAAACGCTTTCTACCAGTAGGCTTCTTATCATCTTCGGGGCCACGCTCTTCATCAGTAATACTCTTAATATATCCCTCAATATCAAGGTCACAAGCGAATTCATCAAAATCATTGAAAAACTGCATAGAAGCAATAGTACCTTCATGAAGCTGTTCATCAGACCCAACGTAATCATTTGCACTAAGAGAACCCACAAGTTTTACCATGGTAGCGTTTTCTTTATCCTTAGTGAGAGGAACAGCCGTCTTCAACCAATTCAAAACCTTTTCATAGTTTTCACTATCAGTTCCATCAGCCTTCTTTGCCTTAATAAAAGAGGAAAACTGTCTGGTCATTAAACTATCTTCGCCACACTGGATTTGTCCACGAATACGAATATAGTCAACGCCATTTTTATCTACGCCCTACTTGGACTCAATATCAGCGAGATAACCCGCAAGAGTCACACTATTTGCCAATCTACGAATCTGGTCAGTATTTTTTGTAGCCATTATTTTTGTACTCCTTTAATTTTGTCTTTAATTTTTTTAGTCTTCATTTTCATTGTCATTATCATCTTCATCGTCAATAGACTTGTAATCATTACAAGCATCGAACGTCAAAGTAACACCCAAATCTCTTCGGGCATCCTCAAGAAAAGGCTTAAGCTTTGCATATGCCGAACACTTTACCAAGAAACGACAATCTTCACATGCGAGATTATTAACCATTTTACTATCTCCTAATTATTCAAAAAGTCAACCCACCTTGGTTGTGAATAAAATATAGCATAGTTTTTTCATCTTGTCAAGTATTTCTGAAAAAATTTTTAATCGGTTAATCCGTTATCATCGACACCGAAACGTTTTGTCGTTCCATGTTTTGCCATAACCCAGCAATTATTAAAGCTTCCTTTTTTAAGCATTATCTCAACAGAATCTCCTTCTCTCAATTCAAAAGGAGTTTGATTCTGAATCCTTGTAAATTCTGTTTCAGGTTCCCGTGGTAAAATAACATCCACAGTACCATCACTATTTACATTTGTCACCGTAGCACTTTCAATTCTCGGTGAGGTTCTTTTAATTTCTGCCGTAACGCACTAAAGTATTCTATTCAGCATTTCATCTGCATATTGGTCATAATTGTTATTTTGGTTTATCATAAATCACCATCTTATTTTCTCTCCCTGACTTTCCTTCTCGGATGTATTAGTAGGTAAGTCAGAAGTGTTACAACAACTTAATGATATTTTACCATCTTTACTATTATAAGAAATAGAAGTAATTAACAACTTTTCTCGTTGTAAAGACAAAAATTCATCTTCAACTTCACATAAATTATTTACTGTCAAAATTGGATTGAAACTAACAGAAACAGAAAATTGTACTCCTACAAAACTTGATTTTCTCAAATAATAATTTGCCAAATCATAAGCTAAATCATCACTCCATACCTGAGAAGATGTATAAGGAGCATCCATACGTCTTCCAATACGTTCTACACAGATAGGAGAAGAGGGATTATTATTTGTAACTGTCGCAGTATAAATAGTAGAATCTACACTATCACCTACTACTTTTACACAATTAATAATTTGCTCGTTTTGATATTGTAAATCCATATTATGTAAATCCCTGCTAAATTTAGAGTATGTCCAAATAATAGGCTTAACAGAGTCATCAACTGTTTCATTAATTGGATAAAAGCACAAATTACCAACTGTATTATAATAATATTCAGCAGATAATTGCGTTGCCAAAGCATCCAAAATTGAGCCCAAAGTCTCTCCCTGTTCTGCTCTAATTGTTTGTTGTGTTTTTAATCCAATAAAACTTGGGTCAAAAATAGGTTCTTTGTAATCTAAGATATAGCCATTTCCAAGAGAAAAATTTAGAACACCTTTAACAGCATCAATAATATTACTGCCCAATTCAACTTCATACGCTGTCTCAAGAGTACCTGTTTTACCTTCAAAAACAGCGTATTTATCAGAAAGTTGAAATTGAATAGTTTTGTTTGAATCATCTCTTGTCAAACTAACATCTCCTAAAATATAAACCCCTTTAGGAAACCAAATAGTTGTATCTTGATATTGAATACCTACATCAAATCCAAATCTTGTATTTACCCAAATACCATCAATATTAGGAGTATATTGCCCATTTTCATTTGCTAAGGTAACTGTAATACTTCTTCTTTGCCCATTTTGATAAGATTCAGTATAATTTAAGCCATCTAAAGTAATATCGCTTTCTGGAATAATATACGATACTTGTTCATCAGGAGTAAGAATAGATAGTCTATAGCGAGGATGAATTACAGGTCTCTCAAGTATTCTTTTTAAAGTGTTAAAAGGGATGGCATTTTCATCCCTTAATAACACATCGCCAAAAATATTATCAGCCATATTTCCTCCTTATCTGGCACTTGAAACGATAGAAATTGAATCTACGTCTAAAGCTTCCTGCCAAGAGAAAGAAATTGTTGTTTGCAAAAGATTAGATTGCATATTTATATTATAAGTAGGAGCAGAAGTTACTTGAATAATCCAAGAGTTCCCTTTATAATCTTTCAATAATTTTAAACTACCATTGTTAATAAATTCTCTCCAAGCATTATATTTTTCTACTTCACGAGAATACATATCTTCTTTATTAACTCGTTCGGTATAACCATTTGCAGTTTTGACTTTAAAGGTTGTAATACTTGAACCGTTTTCTTCTTTAGTAATAGCTTCTGTTTCTAAATAATCAGAAATATCACCTAACAAACAAGTAACAGTAGAACTCATATAATCTTTCTTACCTTTAGAATATTTTGGGAATTGTCCCAAAGTATCCCAAGTAGAAATACTATTATTTTGAGTTAGCTCTCCATTATCCATGTTATAACGAAGTTTCCAAATATTGCCAGTTTTAACATAGAGTTTTTCAGTTTCAGTCTCTTCAATATCACAAATAGTCCAAGAATCCCATTTAGTAGGAATATAAGCGGGAGAGGTTGTACCATCAAGATTTACAATGGTATCCTCATACATTTTATAAGAACCGCTACTTTGACGATAAGCAACTAAGTAATGATAAAATGCATTGGCTTTAATATTATAATCCAACATACTATAGTTACCATACATATCACAAATATATGTATAAAAACTATCTTCAGGAGCTTTTTTGTAAACAGAAAGGGCACCATTTGACCCTAATAAGCTTTGAAAATAATAAGCTAAAATTGAAGTTCCAGTACCCTAATCCTTCAAATTAAATTTGTTATACAAAATTAAGTCGGAGGACAAAGGCGAAGAATAAGGATTAGCTTTTAATTTTGCAGTAACTTCTTTACGAATAGTATCAGGAGATTTTGTAATATCAGTATCAATACCGACATCTCGAATTTCTAACCGTGGTGCATAATAAATATAGCTATTAATATTCATTAATTATCCTCCTTTCTTTATTCTGTAACTAAAACAATAGAACAATTAACAGGAACTTCCTTAGAATTATCAACTGTCAAATTAAAATCAAACCATCTCTAAGAAATCTAAGCCATATTGGTTTGTTTAACAGCTTGAGAATCAGGCATCCAAATATAATCTGATTCTTCTTTTCCTGACCCGCTTTTAGGCCCCCAACGATATTTAACAGGCCCACTAACAGTACCTCCTGTTGGGTCACTTGCAATAATTTTACCGTCACCAGTTTTCCCCAATTCGGTGTAAGTATTGCTAATATAATTATAAGCAGTATAAGTTAAAGAATTAAGGTCAGAATCAGAAAGTAAAATAGAAACTCCACCCTCAATAGTTAATTTTTTATCAGTGGCGTAAGTTAAAATTTTCTTTTTATCTATTAATGTTGTTGTGCCATTCATCACTGAAAGATATACATAAGAAGTTTTAGAAACTATCCCCTTCTATGTCAAATCAGATTCTATATTTTGAATTTCTGTGAATCTTTTTGTTATACTATTTTGCTAATAAACTCTATACCCATAAATAATTCCTGAGTAATTTAAAGACTCTGCTAATGTTAAAGTATTTCCAGAATACGAATCTATCTAAATTCTTACAAGTTCTCCATTTTCTGTATACTCTTCTTGACTATTTTCTGTTGTTAAAAAAGTCATGAAAAGATACGGATTATAATTTTCATAAGCAGTTGCTAATTTTTCATTATATTCTAAAGTTGTAAAAATTTTGTTTTCCGAAGTCGCATTTACTGCATTAGCTAAAGTTGTATCATATTGATTAGTTGAAATAGAAGTATAAGTTTGAGAGCCTGTTGACTCTCCTTCCGTTAAATCTTTGTCAATTACAACATCAATAGCTTTACCATCTTCATCTTTGTAATCTCCACTTTCATCAAGATACAAATATTCTGTATCAACCTAAAGAATCCAGTCAGCAGAACCATCTGCATTAACAGTATATTTATATTGACCAACATAATAAGTTTTCGCTTCTTTTCCGAAAGGAGCAAAAACAATATCTTTAGTTAAAATATAAATCATATTCTAATCCATGTAATCAGGTTCTTCTTTAAATTTTTCTACAAGCATATATTTTAATGTAGTTTTGTTGGAATCTGTATATTTATATTGGAGAGCAAAACCAAATTTATCAGGAACAGTCATATTACTTAACATACTTTGTATATCATAGCTAGTAGATTTACCCCCATTAAAGCAAGCTAAAGGTTCATTTGAACCATTTTTAAATACTTGCATTTTAAGCATATTAGGATTTTTACGAATTATTTTATTTTTTTCATCGACAAGAAGTAAATCTAGTCCTCCAACTTTTACAGTATAAACATCTCCGCCAAGAGATATATCCCCTGATGTAGAAGAAGGAAGTGGAATATAATTATTCGCAGATTTAAGAGTATATGCTTTATAATTAAGATGATTGTAGCTATCACTCTTTAAACTACTTTCAATAACAAGTTCTCCTGTTTCTTTATTATAAGAAAGAAGTTTTTTATATTCATCAGCAGAATTTTCGTCTGAAAAAATAGAAAGATAAATTGAACGTCTATCAAGCTATCCATTATTTAAAGAAGCTGATGAACCAATTTCATCCTTAGTAACCTTATCATAATAAACATAATGGTCAAAAGATGTAATAGGAGTATCAATTTTCTCTTCTACAACAATTTTAGTGGAAGACATTGTATAACTACTTAAAGTATAATATACAATTTTACCAGCACTGTCTTTTATAGGAGTAACTTCATCTGAATACAAAACAATAGAAATTCCATCAGGATAAAGTGGAATTGCATCTGCAAGAGCTTGATTGTCTTGTCTTGTATATAAAGTAGAATAAAGCTCATTATAAAGAACTGTATCTACTTGATTCAAGTAAAATTGGGTATAACTAGCATGAGCAACTTCCATTAAAGTTTTTAAATCGGTTCCAGTAATGTTGTTAAAGAAACCAACCTTATTATCAGAAGTTACATATGGAAATCTAAATCTTGTAAAGAAAGAAAATATCTCTGGAATCTAAATAGGAGTATTGTTTGCATCTGCTACCTGAGTGTAATTTAGCACTCTTCCAGAAGTTGTATCTGCATAATAATATTTTGAATTACTGCTTAAATACACATCATTCGAAGTAATTGTTTTTTCTGACCCTCTGTCTGTAGAAATAACATAAACAGGGCTAACTACCTCAAGTTTTATGGCTTGTTCATCACAAATTAAAGAATTAGCCAAAGGAACTACAGAGCTATAAACTGCATATTCAATATAAAAAGTGTCTTCTTCACTGTATGCTTTACCATATTTATCATGAATAGTTATTCTAACTTTATAGAAGTTGTTTGTCTCAAAACCTTTAAAATTCCATTCAAGAGAAGAATCATAAATATCATCGGATTCAGCAATTAAAGTTTCATTATTATAATTGTCAATTGAATACAAATAATAATGATAATATTTAATTTCAACATTATCTACAGAATTCCACGTACCCAAAAAAGCAACATCTCTCCATGGAGCAGGAACAGACTAGTCAATATTTATATATGGTATATTTTCTAAGTCCAATTCACGATAATCTTTATATTTAATCCCTAATGTTGGAGCTTGTCGAGCATATAAAACAGCATTTGGAACAGAATCCATAAAATCAGTATAAACTGTATAATCAGTTTGAGGAACAATTATTTGCTAAATATCACCTGTACTTTGAGTTGCAATTTTGCAATTTCCTTTTAACAACCATTGAGTATTATCAAGTTTATTAAAAGTAATATCAGTTTTCTTTCCTGCAACATATTGTCCCAATGTACTAATTTCTTGTTCTATATTTAAGCGAACGCCGTTTTCCCAAACAATCTGGGGAGGATTTAAGGTGTCTGATTTAATATTTATATTTGGTTGAACAAAAATTTGGTGGTCTGCTTCGCTATTCCAATAAGAAGTCATTATTTTAAAATTTGGATTTGTAATAGGAGCACCACCAACTTTTCTTTCAGCGGAGCTATGGTAGGTTTTTTGAGCAAAAGTGCCAGAACTGGAAGTTAAATCTTTTGTCCAAAGTTTATAAGTATCTCCATTCTTAGGTGCTGTTGAAAATCCCTCTTGTAATCTAATTTCACCAGTTTCTTGACCGTAACCAATTATTTTTCTTTTTTCGCTATCATTAGAATTTAAAGAAATGTAATTACCCAGTTCAATATCATCATTAGGTTCGACATAAAAATTGGTTAATGTATGTTGGTCAGAAACATTGTATAATGTAAATGTCTTGCCATTTGTATAATTATATGTAAAAGATTCGGTTAGTTCAATTTTTACAATATCTTTATCCCAACCCAAATCTGTATAAACCCAGTTAATTTGTCTACGTTCTCTATAAGGCCAAATAGTAGGATAAGCCAAATCATCCTCGTTGGGAAGTGTGATAGCCATCATACCATCGTTTTTGCTTGATGCAGAAATTTCTATCCATCTATCATATTTAAGCTGGTCTTTAACAACTTGTTTATCAGATTCTTTACTAATATTACTTAAATCAACCCAAATAACAGATGTCGTAGAACCAACAGTAAAACCAGAACAAACTAAAGTTGTTGGGTCTTCATCTGCTGTTCTTGGAGAATGATTTTCGTACATTCTAATATTCCATTGGTAATCTTTTCCGTTTTGAAAAGACTAATTTTCTTCGCACTAAGCTGTTGTTGACAATCCTTTTTTTCCTTCTTCTTTAAAAGTAACAAAATTACCAGAAGAATCCACGGTTAAATTTAAAGAAAGCTATTCTTTGTTCCTAATTTCTTGCCCTAATGCTTGAGAAGGCTAATTAAGAATCGTTGTAGCGCCATCTCCTGACAAAAAATTGACAGAATAAGCTTTTACAGATGTTCCAAGGGTGTTAACCTGAGCCTAAAATGGGTTCCGAGCGGTAGATAAAATATCTATTTCATTCAGGTTTGGACTTAGCGAAGATGCTTTATATATCATTTCTTTTAACTCCTTTCGTTATTTTTTCGTCTAAGGGATGAGGTGTGGCGAGTTTTTGTTCCACACCACACCCCTTTTTTCTTGCTCTTATTATAAGCTATTTTTATTTAATTGTCAATAAACTTTTCCAAATTTTTTATCCTCTGGTTTTACGAGTTACATTCCACCTTGACCCCATTGCTGTAGTTACTCCACTCCAGAACTTAGCAGGGTCATTAACTCCTTCAAGTACAACATCACCTTGAACAATATACTGTGTACCACAATTATTGTCAGTTCCAGTGCGTTCCATCTCAGGAAGTCTTGTGGTTGCCATATTGCGTAACAAATTATAAGCTTGGTCACTATTCAAGACATACTCAGGCTTAGAAGGCGTACCATGTAACATCGCAAGTCCTGTATAAGTTACCGGCCCCTCTTCAATACCAGTAGCATAACGAGCAACATTATTTTGGTTTTTGCCCCCACTAGGTTTAGCCGAAGAAGTATAACCTTTGCTCTTTTTCCATCTTTCATACAATTCCTGATTAGAAGGAACTCCCGCTGAACCTAAAGTAATACCCATAGCATATGCTTTATCTGTTCTATATTTAGCTAAACGCCAAAAATCCTTGTCATCTTTGGCAACGAGCATTAACTTGCCATAATCAATATTTGCGGACCAATTTGTTCCATAAGGAGTGTTTTTTTTATTATTATTACTTGAACTTGAAGAACTTCCAGAATTATTTTTGCTGGAATTACTACCAGAATTACTTGAAGTAGGACTGTTTGAAGAAGAGGTAATTCTGTTTGGAGTACTATTAGAAGAATTATTTCTTCCCTGCCCAGACAACCACTGCTAATAAAGTTCATCATTACTTTGATATCTAAACTTATTACCAGCTTTGTCATAACCATAACCACTTCCGTCAATGGTAATGCCCATTCTACGAGCTTTTTCATCACGATAAGCAGCCCATCTCTTAAATTCTCCTTCATTCCTTGCAGCCAACATTTTTGCGGCGTAGTCTGTATTCATATCAAGGTCAGAGAAATCATAAGTGTTCAAGTCATCTTCTTTAATATATCCGTTTTGATTATTGTTCTTATTATAGAAATCAGAAGTGTCTAATAATTCAAGTCTCTGTCTACGCAATTCTGCTAATTGTTCGTTAGCTTGACGATAAGGCGTAAGTAAATTGTCTTGGAATATCGTAGTATAATTCTTATAGTTCTACTGAACATTAGAATTAAACTTCTGCATATCTGCTGTGATACGAGCACGAATCTCTTCTTCGGAGTTCGCATTCATAAGCTCTTTCAATATGCGTTCATTCTCAAGACGTTCATATTCCTTATAATCCCATTCAAGTTGCTCAAGATATTTATCCCAAGCATCTATACGGTCTTGGAGAATTTGTTGCTCTGCATCTTTCGTATTATTGAGGTCATCAAGGCGGTCTTGTTTGTAGAAATCGTCAAGGTCTTTTTGAGCTTCTTTGAGTTTAGTTGGATTGGATTCATATACCCAACCAATCCGCTGTCTATACCATTCTGTTACTTTAATGACTATTATTAATTAAAATAATAGCGGATAGGAGTTTCTTCCTATCTCTTACGTTTCATTATTATTTCAAGATTATATCGTAAGTTCGGACTGTATCTTATATTGTATATTTCAACAATACGATGGCGAAGGTCGTTATATTACTATAAAAACCATTACAGTCTCTTAGGATTCTTAATATGATTTATTTAATATGAGTTATATCGTTTCTTCTTTGTCCAGTGACAATTTTGTAAACATATCCTTCTGTTGTATTATATTTCTCAGCTATCTCTTTTTTAGAATATCCTAACTTGTACAAATTTACCATGTCTAAAATATCCTTATCTGTATATAAATAAGGGGATTTCTTTTTCACTTTTTCTTTAGGAGGATTACGTTTTAATTTTTCTTCTTTGTAATCCTCTTCTGTTAAATGAGTTATTGCGCTCCATGTTTTACCAGATAGGATTTCACTCAAACGAGCAGAGACAATATTATATTTCTCACAAATCTTTTTTGACGATAGCTTGTTTGTATAATAATCTTCAACCATCTTTAAAACTTCTTCTTTAGAACGCTTTGAATTTACAGGATTATATAATTGTCTTTCATTTCTTGTGATATGCTTAATTCCAGTTCTTTTTGACATAATTCGTCCCGATAAAATATCTTGAACCCATTTAATAGGAACATTCATTTGTTCTGAAATATAAGAATTAGATTCTCCTTTTTTATTTCTTTGAATTACTTCATCTATTTGTTCATTAGTATATTTCAAGCCTTTTTTCATATATTTTTTCAAAAAGGTTTTATCGTTATAATAGAAACCAGTAAATTCGGAACAAATAATACCAGTTAAAATATTATAAATGACAGTGTAGCCGCAATCATGCTTTTCAGCTAATTCATTTACACTACCACATTTTTTATATTCTTCTAACAATTCATTTATTTTATCTTTAGTATCAAACATGCAATGATTAATACAATCTCCCCGTTCTGTCATATTATAACCATTGCAATTATCAAATCCTATATAAGTGTTATATTTCTTTATATAAAAAATTTCTTTCTCATTTAATTCTTCGTTATCGCATTCTTCTAAAACACTCCATTCAATGTCGTTCCAACCATATTTTCTGATAGCATTATAAAAAAGATAAGGCTTATTTTTAGAAGCTTGTAAATGTTCTTTTTTTCTGTCTTCTAAATTATTTCTACTTGTCTATCCAATATAACTTTTGCCATTAGTTTTAAAATAAGCTTGATAAATTAAACCCATATTTCCTCCTTTCCCCAAAATAAAACTAAATCATATTAAGTCTTTCCTAAGTCTCTACCATCTCTGGCGTTTGACTTATATAGCCATCTTTATAGAGAGCATATTTTGGTTCACTCTCTCCTTCTCTTTGTTAGCATTTTTCTTTGCTAAGAGAAGATTTTCAAGTTCCAGCGCTCTTTCACGTTCCTAATTGGCTCGCTCAAGAGGAGCTATCTCATCTTCGTAAGCCTGCTCAATAGCATCAATAGCATCTTGCAGCTCATCCTTGTAAAGATTAATTCTATAAACAATTGCATCATATTGCTTTTCTTGAAGTTCAGTCTTATCTTCCAAAGCATTTATCTTAGCTTCATGTAAAGCAACCGTAGCTTCATTCAAACCATCAACAAGGTCTTTAATTTGTTCATCTGTTAAATCAGAGACATCTTCCAAAGCTTTCTGATAAACGCTAACTTGATTTTGTAACAAAGTACTTCTACTTGCATAGTAGCTTTCAATATCAGAAATTCTAATCCATTCTTGAGGTTTGGAATCTTCAAGAAGTTGTAATTTATTAGAAAGTTCTTCAATTTGCGCAGAAGTTCTATTAACAACATATTCAGTCTTAGAATCAATTAAATCAAGATATTCTTGCTGTGCTTCACGATATGCCTTAGAATAATCACTATTGCCAATAGCAACATGAGCACGAGCTTCCATTTCACTCATGCCTTCAGTCATATAACCATAAACGGCTTGACTGAAATTAAATTGAATAGAAGCCTTAGTAGCTTCAATCTATTTCTCAATTTCTGCAAGAGAAGCGTTCATAGCTGCATCATAAGCAGAGTTATTACTCCATGCACTTCCTTTTACATACTCAAGCTCGCGGTCACTTAACTTCTATTGCCATTCAGAAACTTCTTTGCGTAAATCAATCTCATCTTGAAGCAAACTATTAAGATTTTTTTGATTTTCAAGAAGTTCTTCATAAGTGTCAGAAGTCTTAACTAATTGTTGCTTCATCAAAATTAAAGAATTAATAGAAGCTCCATATAATTCAAGAATCTTATACTTATCTTCAACTTCTTCATCATCAAGATTATTAATAGCCTTTTGATTCTCGATGTAATTCTTTTCAGCATCGAGCCTTTCTTCTTCTGTGAGATTGGTATTTTGCATCATACCCTCATAATAAGCCGCTAATTTTTCAAGACTTGCTCTCTTCTTTTCAAAATATTGGGTATATCCAGTAGGAGTTAAAGTATTTTCATCAAACACTTTCATTGCTTCCCATTCTTTGTCAATTAAGGAATCGTAAGCTTTGAGAAGGTCGAGGACTTTATCTTTAGTGTCCTTTGCGGCTTTACCAGCATTCTTTATGGGGTTAGTGTACCCCTTCTTAAATGCTTTTGCTAAATTACCAGACTCAAGCATATCCTAAACACTATAAAGCAAGTGTTCACGCATAGCAATATTACCTTCATCATAATGGATATTTCCATCTTTATCAGTATGAGTCTTAAATTTAACATCATAGCCTGTAACTTTACCAGTTTTATCTGTAGTAACAACTTCATCAAAACTACCAACCAAACTTTTCAACTCAGACTTGGTAACTTCAATCTATTTTTGCAGAGCTTCAGTATTACCAGATAAATCAATAGTCTTACTTTCCAAAGCCGACTTATCTGTAGGAGTGTACTTAATAGTTTTAACAGCTTTTACACTGCCTATATCTACTGTTTCTCCATTTTGGGCTCTATTCAATAAAGAAGCCGCATTTGCCGCAGTTAAATACTAATTTGCCAAATTAGCAAGAGCTTCACCTTCTGAATCATAAGCGTAAACTTTAGCTTTAGTAGATTCTACCAAAGCGTCAGAAGCTTCAACATAAGTTCCAGACATCATTAATGTTTGAAGCTAATTCTTAAGTTGCGCAACTCTCAGATTATCTTCTTGAATTTGTGCTTGTAAACTAACAGCAATAGTCTAAAGTCTAACTTTATTCATTATTTCTTCAGCGTCAGTTTTAAGTACAATATTTTCACCTTCAATCTCCAAAGCATTAATATAATCGGCATTTGTGGAAAGAAGTTCAAGAGTAGTTTCAATACTTAATCTACCAGAAGCCGCCATTTCTTCTCTTGCATCTGCAAGTTGGTCAAAAATATTAGAAACGTCAGAGAAAGCTTCTTTTAATTCAGACCAAGATTTAATATAACCATCAGGCAACTCCAAATCAGAGAAATATTGCGAAGACATAGTTTCAGCAATTTTTTTGCCTTCGTCTAAAACAGTAGAGTAAGCATTATCATAAGTTGCCCTTAATTGTTCCGCAAGTCCGTTTTCATCAAGGTCTCCATTATTAAGAGCGTCTTGAACTTGACTTAAACTATTTCTAACTGTTTCTGGAAATTCTGCAAACAGCTCATTAAGATTAGAATTTTTTAAATCATATTTGTCACTATTAAAGACTTCATTAATCTTAGTTTCAAGGTCATTCATAGCGTTCATATCTTCAAGATATTTATTAATTAAGCCATTTTCACCAGTTAATTTGGTGGGAGTTTCTCTATCTGCATAGAACATGGAATTAACAATACTTTGATTTGTATTTACTCCATTGGAGAAATATCCATCTGTACCCATCCAATTAAACAGTTTTTGACCTTGAGAAACAGTAAGAGAATTAAAATAATCCTCTGTAATACCCCGTGGTTGTTTACTAAAACCATATTTGTCTTTAAATTGCTGTGCTATATTCTATTTGTCAACAATTTCCCCATCAACGACTTCAAACCCGATTCCAACAACAATCTTCATTAAATTTTCATCGTCTTCAATATTGGGGAAAGTTTTTTCAAGATATTCTTTTAATTGAGTTCTAGCTTTATTAGCATCTGCAACAGTCATATCTGTATTTATCTTTTCATCTGTTGCTTCAATTAAAGTTTTTACAGTTTCGTCAGAAACAAGACCATTGACAGAATTAATCATGTCTCTAACTTTTTGTTTATACATTTCAGGAGACAAGGCATTTCCAGCTTTATCAACAGCATCAATAGAACCAATAGCATTATCAAACAAGTTGCTAGTTACATCATCAACACCTTCATAAGCCCCAATAAGTCTTGCATAAGCCTTACCAGATTCACTTAATGTTTCTTTAGCACTTATAATAGCTCTATCATAAGCATTTTGAGCTGCATCAACAGCAGCTTCACCAGCGTTATTTTCAGCTTGAGCTTCTTTTATCTTAACGTCAAGGTCAGCAACTTGATTTTCAAGTGTATTAATATCTTGATGTCCAACTTTATTTTCATAAGCTCTTTTAGCTCTATCAACATTATCTTGCGCAAGAACTATGACACTACCTAAATTCTTTTCTCCGTTTGCTTGTCTTTGCTGATATCCAGCCAATTTATTTTGTGCATTGATTAATTCATCTTGAAGCTGTTTTATTTCGGCATCATTGTAATCTTCACGGGCTTTGTCTAATTCTTCTTGTGCTTCGTCTCTTTGTTGTTGTAAAGCCGTTACATCGGTATAATTATTAGCCCTGTCAGCCCTTGCATTATTCAAATCTGAAAGCGCATCTTTATATTCCTGAGCCGCAGTATCTAAAGTATCTTGTAATACTTTTTCACCATCAGAACCCATAACCATTCTCTAATCTGCCAATGTTTGTAAAGAATCTATTAACCCCTTAACTTTGTCAGAAGTAGTTTCCATTTCGTTGCCCATATCAGCAATAGCATTGCCATTTTCATCTGTACGAACGCGCAATTCAGGGAATGCTTCTACTAATTGATTACTGTAATCAAGGAATTTTTCATATTCTTCATCAGTAAGAGAAACATTTCTTCCTAAAGAATCAACCCCTTTAGAAAGCTCATCATATTTCTAAGCGGTAGCTTGTAAAGATTTAGCATTAGTTAATTCCTCTGCCGCATCTGTAAAAGCAGTTTTAGCTTCTTCTATCATTTTTTGTTGGTGTTTTTTATATAAAGCATAAGCAGCTCCAATAGCTAAAGCTGCAATTCCAATACCAAGAGCAGGTCCTAAAGTTGCTGGAAGTGCTTTCATAGCGGTAAAAATAGAACCTCCTGCTTTCATAGAATCAACAAATGTAAGAGCTATAGTAGAAGTAGCTTTTCCGCCAATACCCATACCTATCATGGTTCCTAAAGAAGTAGCCCAACCACCGCCGAGAAGATTCTCTCCAATAGCCGCACCAGCTAAAGCACCAAGACCAGACCCAACCATTGTAGCGCCACCTTTTAAAGCCGCTCTTTGAGGACTTGTCCTAGAAGCCCCCTCTAAATCATCTGCAATAGTTCTAACTGCTGCGTCATTACGTCTTCTTGCTAATTCTTCTGTAGCTATCTAAAGCTTTTCTTCATTAGTCAAGCTTCTTTGACCTTGAGTGATTTGTTCAGTCCTCAAACGAAGCTCTTCCTAATCTATAGTAGACAACATAGCATCTACCCATGCATTATTTTGGTCAGCCAAGTTTTCTTGCAACTGTAATGCCGCCTATGCATCTGTGACCTCGGTATTTTTTAAAATGCTGGCAATGTTTGCTTTAATTTTATCATTATAATTAAGCATAGAATTTTGCATTGGAACATAGCCATCTACCAATATTTTTTTAGTACTATCGGTTAAATTATCTAAGCTGTTAATAGTATTAGTTAAACTCTTTGCATAATTTTCTTTGAGAGCCACATTAAACGATTCGGTATAATTTGCTTTTAAAGATTCTCCTAAACTTTGCCTTCCACCTTGAGTAAAATATCCCTGAGTTGAGATATCCATTTTATCAAGTTTCATAGAAACGTTAATACAAGAAGATACAAATTTAGACCATGCATTTTGCATCGCGCTTCCGAAACCAACTGAATTCATTGCGGCAGTTGCTAATAAAATAGCACCCGCCCATGCCACCAGATTATCAGAAACTTCTGCGACAGCATTATAGAACCAAATTAAAGTATCAGATTGATTAAGAGCTAAAACCCATTTTTCAAGAGCAACAGTAATTCTATTCTTAGCAGCTTCAACGCTATCAGTATAAGACTTCATCTTTTCGATAGCAGTACCATATGCATTAGTAGAAATTTCTTCGAACTTTTCAACAGCATCCCAGTTTTCAAACAAGGTAAGCAAGTTTTCACGCTGTCTTACGCCAGCCAGAGAAGTAGCAATACCAGATTTTTGAACATCTGTATATGTATTCCACTTGCTAGCAATTTCATCCATAATATCATCAAAGTCTCTAAAGCTAGATACAGAATCTCTAATATTAATACCCAATGCACCAAGAGCTTTTTCAACATCATTTAAATTAGCCCATTCATCAGCATTATAATTTTCGCTTTCAATATCAGCTTCAGCAGCTACAAATTTACCAGCGGCAATGTTCTGATAACGTGCATAAACTGTTTTCATAGATTCACCAACAGATGCAGCACTCTTTTGAGTTACATCTGTAATAGTGGTAAGATATGCTATATATCTGTCTAAAGTTGTACCAGCCATTTGCGCAGAATTACTTGCACGAGACATAGCTTCTGCCAAATCACCAGCACTAATGGCCGCCGCCATGTCAACCGCACTCAAGCGGTCCACTACTCCTTGGATTTCGCTTGCTTCCAACTTCCAACCCTTAAGCACACTAATCAAGTAACTTGTAGCATCAGCACTACTAATCATACCAAGGGTACTTAATTGCATAGAAGCTTCAGTTAATTGAGATGCTTCTTGTCCTTCATAACCAGCACGAAGCCAATCGTTTGCAGCTTCAGCAATTTCTTCGGTAGTTTTACCAATTTCTTTTGCTAAATCATTAAACTCAAGCATCATATCATGGATACTATTCTTAGTATACCCACTTGCGATTTGAAGGTCAACCATTTTCTAATCCAATCTTTCTGTAGCAGAAATAAAGTCATTAAAAACTTTCTGTATTTGTTGGAAAGAAAATATTTGCATTATAGCCATTCCAATTTGGGAAAAGCTATCTTTAAAATTATCCTTAAGTTGAGTTAAGAAACCTTTAGTTTGATTAACAGAATCTCCAACTCTATCCATTTCAATCTAGTTATTGTTTAAGATACGAGTTCTTTCTTGCTCTAACTTATTAATCTGCTCTTCTGTTAATTCAATACCATTTAAGGTCTTCTTTTGCTCATCATATTTATATTGATTTGCTAAATTATTCTTTTGGCTTTGCAAAGAATGAATAAAGGATTTGTTTTCAATAGCTGCATTGCCAGTTAAAGACATTCCCTTATTCTGTGCTCTTGCGATTTCTCTTTCAATTCTACCTTGTTCTTCAAAATTCCTATAATATCCAGTTAAAGTATTTTGAAGTGTAGGATTATTGTTTCTTGCTGCCTAAGCATATTTAGTATCAATATTTAAGCTCTTTTGATTTGCTTCACCAACGGTAGTTCTAAGAGTATTTAATTTTTTAACTCTTTCACTTTCAGTTAAGTATGTAGCTTTTGTAATTTCGTCTTCAATTCTCTTCTCATCTGTTATTTCACCAGTAAGATTAGAAATTTGTTGAAGTTCTTCAATTCTTTTTTGTAAATTAGCAGATTCCGTTTGCTGGGCTGTTTGTTTATCACCAGTTAAACTTTCAGCCTTGATATTAGATTCTTTCAGCTAATTTTGGAGACTTAAAAACTCTTTGTATTGACTTAAAAGTAAATCTAAATCTTTTGTTGCTTCAGTGTTTTGCGTAGTAGTGATACTTGTGTCATTTTTACGCTGCCTACTATTACCAAGAGCATTTATTTTACCATGTTGTAAAGAAGCAAGTTCGCTACCCTTATCAGATAAAAGAATATCTCCTATCGCTATTTTACTGGCTTCCCGTGGAGCATTTAAAACCTTATAATCAAGATTCTTTTCTGTCATAATCTTCTTTTGAAGATTAACAGTGGCTTGCATGGTAGATATTTGCTGTTCAAGCTTTTGAGATTCTTCACTTGTATAACCAACGCCATTCTTGGCTAGTTCTTCTTGTTGCTTCTTTAAATTGTTTAATTGAGTTTGATAATTAACTAGTTTCTAATATTCTGCCAAATAACTACCGATAACGGATTGCTCTCTCTTATCAATATTACCATTTTCATCGGGAGCATAAGAAATAAAATTATTATTAGCTGGCTTTTCAGACATAGGAGGTTCTGACCTACCAAAAACTCTTCCTGTAGTCATCTCTCTGCTCATGAGAGTAGCTTGTTCATCCTTGGTTAAAGGTTCAGCATTGCCATCTATAATATCATTAGCCCTAACAAGAAGGTCATAAAATTCTTCTTCTGTTAAAGCCATATGTTGAATTAATTGAGTGAATCCATCCTTAACATCAGCAATAAAAAGTGAGAAATCTTTATCGGTATCAATTCCACTTTCTTGATATAACTTTTGGAATGCAGGATTTTGAGCATTAGCTAAAACACCGTATAACTGACCCGCAAGTTGAAAACTTTCTGTGCCATAAGTTTTACCAGTTTTAGTATCAAGAATAAAGTTTTGAGGTGAACCATCAGAACTTCTTGCAATTTGGTCAGGAGTAAAGGAATAGTCAAATGTTCCTTTAGGTCCACTAAAACTTGCAGCCATGGGAGTTTCAGAGAAAGGTGTTAATTGAATATGAGCATTATTTATCGCCTTAGTGTAACTTTCAACAGCTTGTAATAAAAGTTGCTCCGCATTATCAATACCGAGTTTAGACAAAAGTTCGGCTTTTTCTTTTAATACTCTTGCGAATTGCTCTTGAGCATCTACTACTTCAGTAGCACCATTCCATTTTACTTCGACATCTTTTCCAGCAAAGCCTTCAATTCCAGAAAATCCAGTTTTACTTAAAAGGTCAAAGACTTCATGCTCTAAGTTACCTTTTTCTCTGCTTACAACTGCATTTTTCTTTTTAGCAAAGTCTTGAGCGGTCATACCAATCTTTTCGGCTGTTAATTGCTCTCCTTTTGGAGTGTTAGCAATAGCAGCCATAAAAGCTTTTTCATCAGCAATAGCAGTAGCAGAAGGCACAAAACCTTTTAATGCACCACCTAATTGAGTAATGCTTCTCAACTTGTTACCGCTAATGTCAGTATAAGTATGTGTTGCATCATCATAAGATTGTAAATCTTTATAAGTATAACTTACGCTACCACGCTCTGTTAATTTAGAGTGGTCTTCTAAAGCGGAATTTAAATCTTCTGTGGCATTTTCTTCGTTTTTTAATTGAGATGCTAATTTTTCAGAAATAATATATTTCTTTTGTTCGGCTTCAGTGGCATCTTCTACCGCAGAAGAATGGTTTTGCCAATCTGCGGTATTACTTTTTAAAGAAGCTGTTTCTTCTGGTTTAATTACTTCTGTACTATTATCAACTTTCTCAGTTGCTTTCTGAGCTTCTTCAACGCTAGAAACAACTTCCTAAGAAGCTTTATCGCTATAAGAAACAAGTTGATTTAACAAGCCCTCAAAAGTATAACGAACAGTTTCGCCAGAATTTAATAATGCTTCTACAACTTGATTTTGTCCTTGCCCACTAATATTTTGAATAGTACCAGAAAATTCTCCTCTCTTACTATTCTTAGCTGAAAAAGAACTTCCAACAGACAAACCAGAAGCACGCACTTTTTCTTTTAATTGCTTTGTAGGGTCTTCTTTCTTTTCTGTTGTATTAGTAGTAGTATTTTTCTTTTTACCTTTATTTTTATAAGTAACAGGATTAGTCTCTAAAAGAATAAGTTTATTTAAATCTTCCGTATAAAAATCTATTTCTGACTGTACTTCAGCTAATTGGTTTAAAAGAGACTTTTTATCTTCCTCGTTATCAGCATTTTCAGACAAAGATTTAATCTATTCTAATTCTGCTTTTTTATTTCCAAGTAAATTCTTTAATATGTCAATATTCTCAGAAGTATTTTTACCACCATATAAAGAACCAGTTAAACCACCTTTGTAAGACAAAGCAGTTTTTAAAGCAGGAGTTGGATTTAATTCTAATTCTCCCCAATTGACATCTTCTGGTGCCGCTCCTGTGGCCTCATAATAAGCACGGTTTATGCCCTTGTTCGGGTCAATTTTAAAACCAGTAGTATCAGTTCTATAATCAACAATAGAATCCACCCATTCTTTGCCAGTTTTCTTTATTGTTTTAACAGAATCTACTACTTGCTCATTTCCCACTTTATCAGTAATTGTTTCTTGAATTGTAGCCACACGAGAGATTTCTAAATCAAGATTATCATAAGCCTTATTCAGATTAACAATCGTTTGATTAATTCCATCTTCAACACTGCTTTCAATTTGGAAAAAAGCTTGAATCTTATCAGAAATATCTCCTTCTGCATTATCAAATCTGTTCTTTGCTGCCAAACTCGTCTCATATTTAGCCTTAATTTCTGGATTATTTGCAAAGAAATTATTTTCATAATTACTATAATCAACTGGCTCAAGTCCATTCTTAACTCTGGCTTCATTAAATCTTTGATGTCCAGCTTTTAAACTTGCTTTTAAGGTTTCTGGATAACTAACAATTTTAGAAATAGAATTACCAACAGTATCAGAATCCATTCCTGCCCAAGTAGGATATCCTTGCGCAATTTTCTTTAACGCTGTTGCTAATTCTGGTTGATTAATCTCTTCTACAATATCAGCTAACCAATTTAATCTTTCTGTTACTTGAGGAACAGAATCATCTGTTGCTAATTCATTTTTACTTCCTTGGAAAGCTGAAATTGCACCTTGAATTTTCTAAAATTCTGGCCCAAGTCCTCCAGCCATACGTCTTCTTCTAGCTTCCCATTCTGCATTGTAATTAGTAATAACAGGTTCAGCATAATCTTCAGCATTAACCAAATCTCCAAAAGTGGTTTTGCTTCCTTCGCTAACACTTCTATCTAAAGAACCTTTTGGAACTACTTCAGACATTCCCTTTTCACGGTCAATATCTAAACCAGTAGCATTAAGAATTCCTTCGGCTAAAGCTAAAACAGCTTGCGTTAATTCATCGGAAGCACCGTTAAACTCTAACAAACTATTTTTAATATCTTCACGACTGTTTTTTATCGCATTCCAAGCCTCATCCTGTTCTTTCCTTTCGGCTATTTTAGAATCTGCTTCTCTTTCAGCCGCTTTCTAAATTTCTTTTTCACTTGTCTGGTCTGTCTTATTATTAGCAGTTTCATCTGACCAACCATACTCATTTGGTTGCATCTTAGTAACTTCCCCTTCTAATTTAAGACCAGTTCTTAATAAATTACTTAAAGCTGAATCACGATTAGGAATATAACCCTTTTCACTTCTAATCGCTTCAATTTCCTTCATACTCTTGGTACTTATTAAGGAATTCTTAAGTAGCTCTTTAATTTCATCCGAAGAAGTATTCTCATAAGAATCTTTAATACTACTAAAGATATCAGATAAAAAGCTTTTAATTAAACCATATTCTTTACTATCCCCTTTACCAGATTCTTCTAAAGAAACAGCTTTCTTCATTAAACTATCAAAAGCTTTTTCTAATCCTGTTAAAGAAGAATTCCTTAAATCTCCAACCCCGCCAATATTTTTGGGGTTAGCTAAACGAGCATCATCAACAATAACTGTCTTCCTTGATTTCCCTTCTGAATCAATACCAGAAACATATTTACCATCTTCTGTTATAAAAGAACCAAAATATTTAGAAGCCAATTGTCCTTTTGTCTAATCAACTTTTCCGCCAGATTGATATCCATATACTGTTCTACCACTCTTACCACCAGAAACAATCTTCCTACCAGATTGAAATTCATTCTCAACTTGAATCATCAAATCAGACAATATCTTATCCTTGATTTTATTAAAATCAGTGTCAGACATTCCAGAAGATTTGGCCTATTCTTTTATTTTTTTATAATATGTATCAACCCTTGCTTGTTTTTCTCCCTGCATTTTGTCTGCTTTAGAAGAAAGTTCTCTTACTTTTTGAGTGGTACTTTTAGGAGCCGGCTCTTGAGAAGTTACTTTAGTAGAAGCACGAGTCTTACCTTTTGTGCCAGCAGCCTCCACAAAATCCTACATTGCTCCTTTATCTACAATAGCTTTAAAAGATTCAATTTCTTCTCCATATTTTTTTACCAAAGAATCTAACCCTTTAATAAAATCAATACGACTTTTAATATAATCTTCTATCTTAGGCAAAGATTCGTTTCCTTGCCCAATAGAATCTATATCTTTAGACATCTGTACAGCATTTTGTCTTTGTTGCGTTAAAGAAATTTTCTTTTTTTCTAAATTTTGAACATATTTACTATTATTATAATTATTGTTAGCATAATCATATTTAGCGTTAAATTTTTCTTGAGACGATAAATTTTTACCCTTTATACTCTTTTCAAAACTCTTGTTAACATTTTCCATTCTTTGTTGAAGTTTTTGCTCAATTTCTCCAATCTATTTATCTAATACCTCAACACTTTTATCTAAACCCAATTTTATTTGGACTTCGTATTCATTCATATAAATTCTCCCTCCTATTAATTAAGTTTTATTCCATATTTTTTTAAAACTTTAGGCTTAACTACCGTATTAAATCTTTTTTCAAATTCTCGTTGACTTCGTGTATAAGCTATTTTATAAGTCTCTTCAATAGGAGAGAGACTTAAATTATTTCTATTATTATTTGCTCTTGTCATATTCCAAAAATCAAATGTTAATTCTTGCACTTCATCCCACTAAGATAGTGAATCAAAACCCGCAAAATCCTCTTCGAATTCTGCCTCATTAAATAAAGTTGTAGCCATATCAAAAACTAAATCTGTATCGCCAAATTGTTTTATTGTAGATTCTCTTACTGCATTTTTGTTAAATGCTTTCTTTTCTTTTTCTATAGGCTTTAAAAATTTTAATTTGTTTTTATTATAAGTTAAATCAGGCCACAAATTTTTTGCACTCGGAACAAAAAACAAAGAATCCATTAAACTATCTTTATCATAATTGTCCCCGTAATAATTATCAAAAACACTTTCAAAAACATTTTTGACTAAAGACATATATTCAAAAGAAACTTCATTCTTGATGGTTGCCATTCTTTGAGGCATTTGTTTTTCTATTTTTTTTACAATTTCTTTACAAGCATCTTCAAATGCTTTTGAAACTGTATTTGATAAATCACTCATATTCTTTTCCTTTCTTTAAACTATTAAAGAGGGAAGCGTTTTACTTCCCTCTTTTAGATATATAATATGTATCTCTAGCTAGAGAACCACAATTTAATGTGGCTTAATCCTTTTTATTTACTTTTTTCTCTTTACCAGTTCTAATAGCTTCTAATTGAGTCAACTTTTTAATAGCTTCTGTAGTTTTATCTGCGTTTTGAGACTTACTTAAAGCTTCGTAAAGTTCTCTAATTTCCTTAAGAGCTTCTTTATCACTTGCCATCTTATTTAAAAGCTCTTCATTCTTCTTCGCGGATTCTGCAAGTGCCTGATAATTAATATTACTCAACAAACTATCCAAATCTTTCATTGCATAAATATTTAAAGATTCTTGAATCATTTCTTTCATCTCATTATAATCTTTTTCACAATATTGCAAAATAAAAGGAGCAAAAATTGGATAAAGTAAATCATAAGTTTGATAAGTTTGCAAATCTTTGTTAGAAACATCAATCATTGCATACTCCGCAAGAAGAACATTAAAGAACATATTTTTTCTTAAAGAAACAACTCTAATTTCTTCCATTTCAACATCTTGATTGTTCATATCAAAAATAAGAGTCATCATTGCTCTCATCTTATCAAGAATTGGAAGATAAGTACGAACTGTTAATTTATTTCCAAAAGCATTTAAATCTTCTTGCTTAATTTTGCCAGAAATAATTTTAGAAGCGTTGTAAATCAGCTCTTCTAGAGTAATTTTTTCAACTTTTTCCTCGTCTTTCTGCTCATTTTTGGTCAAATCGACCTGTTTTTCATCAGATAAAAGTTTGTTTTCATCTGCCATTTTTATTCTCTCCTTTTAATCCTTTTAATGGAAATTTACTTTTGTTTTTAGGCTGTGATGGGTCATAACCTAAAATCGAATAATCTATTTCTTCTCCTTTTTCGAGAAGATTTTTTAACTGTATTAAATCTGTCTAAGACAAATCTCGCATTGGAATTATTTTATAACGGTTCTGAAAAATACGATAATCTGAAAAAACGGAAGAATTATACTTTTTCCGCATTACCTTTTTCGCTAATTCTGACCTACTATGCCAACCCCATAAATACTATTCCTAAATTAAATCATATAAAACAATAGGTACTTCTGGTACTGCACAACTTACACAAGGTTGTCCACGATTTATTTCGAAAAAGACATTTTCCTTGCCGTCTATATAATAATAAAAAAATAAAGTTATTGGGCATTTAGACTCAAGTTTTTCTTTTTTCTCATATGACCACAAATGGTTTAATCGGTATAAACTATTATTTTTTATAGCTTCATTTATAGTAGAAGATTCCACCCCATATTCAACTGCTACCGCTCTATAATTTTTCCATTCTTTCTAGTATTCTCCATTTAAAGAATATTGGTAAACAGGCGGTAAATCCTCATCCTTTTTAACTACTGGATAATTAAAAAAAGTAACATCTTTTGTAAGATGTTTCCAATTTCTTTTATTTTTTATATCATGAATAGCAGCTTTGTCCACTCCATATTTTTTAGCAAGAAAAGGAATGGGAGTCCCTATTTTTAATTCTTCAATAATTTCTTTCACTTGAGCCAAGGTTAATTTCGAAGAGGTGCTATTTTCCCCTTTTGATGATGTGTCTCTTTCTTTTATATCACATTCTTCTCTGATTTTACTAAGAGTATGCCGTTTATAAAAACGTAAAGTTGTTCCCCTTCTAACTCCAACTTTAGTGTCTATATCAACACAGCGCATTGAAGTATTTAATAATTCAATTATTTCTTTCAACTATTCTACTGTAATATTAGTGCGTTTTTCAAGAGTGTCCCATGTTACATCATTAAATCCTCCGTGCGCATGGTCAGCTTGATTAAAACCAGTGTCTTTTCTTCTAGCACCCAATGTATCAATATAATACTATTCTCTTTTTTCAATATGGGATTTATTCTCGACTATACTTATTTCAGGTTGCCATTTATAAAATTCAACAATCTAAAAATCAAAATTGGTTAATCCATGCTTATTATAACAACGTTGTAAATATGAATTAAAATGAGCTCCCTTTTTCAAATCATTTAAATGGCGTTTAAGTCTTCTAATTAACCGACCATTGCTTCCAGTTGACCCTATATATATTCTATTGTCAGTCAAATCTGTAATTTTATAGACACCTTTAGCTTCTCTATATTTTTTGGCTAGTTGTCTTGTCTAATCCTTCATAGGAATTGAAGAAAAGTCTTCTCTAATTATTTTATTCAAATGCTTATTTATCTCATTTAAATTATAATCTTCAAAATGGTCTAAATCATATTTAATTGAATTATTACTATCCATCTTTTCAAATCTCCTTTATTTTCAAATCTTGTTATTATTCTTCCAAAGAGATAGAGCTTTTCTTACCGCATTGGTGTTATCGAAACGAACATATAAATCCCCCATCTTACCTAAACCAATATCAAAAGAAAAATCCTACGTCTCTTTAATAATAAATTTTGCTTGGTTAATATTGTAAATATAATAACTATCGCTCACTTTTCAAATCTCCTTTTAATTCTTTAACTATTATTTTATTGCAACTTAATACCAAAAAGGTCTTCAATATCTTTATTTTCATCCTAATTAGAGTATTTTAATGTTGTATCAGAATTTTCATGATGAGCTAAAACTTTAACTTTTTCAAGAGGGACTGACCCTAAATTAAGTTCTTTGCATAAATAATGAGTCCCCTTCAACAAATTGTCTATATAGCAATGTCTTAATGAATGACAAGTAAGCCCTCTATAGTCTTCTCCTGTCATTTCTGTTAATTCATCTCCCCATTGTTTAATCCAATCATATATATTATTTGCTGTCGCTGGTCGCCCCTCCGCATTAATAAATAAAGCTTCCACATTATCTGTTCTTGTAGCTTCATATTTCTTAAAAGCCTCTTTTGTTCTTGAGAAATAAATCACTTTAAATTTTTTAGAACGTTTACCTATGACTACTGTATCGGTACAATTCTTATCATCGGCTATGTCAGTTCGCTTTACCTGTAAAACCTCATTTCGTCTTACACCAGAGTCATATAAAATTCCTAGTAAGGTTGCCTCTTTATATCTTTCTTCTTTCATTAACTTATCATACAACATTTTTATATGTTCATCAGAAACAAAAGTAATTTCTCTTACAGGATTCTTTGGAACCCCCTTTATTTTCTCACTAGCATTTCTATCATAATCCTCATATAAATCATCATCATCTGAAGCCATTTCTAACATCATATGAACAGCAGAAAGCATCCTGTTACAACGAGCAGCGCTTAAACTCCATTCATCCTAACAATATATCATAAATCTACGAAAATCTCTTTTGTTTAAATCTAAAAAAGATTGATTGTCACAGTTCTCCAAAACCCAAATTGCCACCCTACGCAAATCTGCGAAATACTATTTTTGAGTTCCTTCTGACCTACGTTTCGCTTTACATTCTGTAATAAAATCATCTATTAATTCTTTGTTTTCCTTATTTACTTGCTCCCATTTTTCAGGTGTGTAAATTTTATTATAAGGCTATTTATATGCCATTATTCAATTTCCTCCTTTCTAATATCTTCAAGCATTTTCTTTATATTATAAGTATAATGAGTCCTCTTTATTTTTTGTTCAATTATAATTGCTCCATATTGAATACAATCTAATTTATTAATGGATTGTTTATCATTTTCACACAAAAATTTGCTGAAATTCTATATAGATAACCAGTAAGTTACATTATTTGAAATGTCTTCATCATCTCTAAAATTAAATAAAAAACCAGCAAATACGCCTTCCTATTGAGCAAACTTCACTAAACTATTAATCTAATGAGCTTTAATCATCTTGGAGGTTTTGTCTTTTATGTCTCTCTATATAGTCAAAGATTTATAACAAGTACTTTTGCATTCAATAGCAAATAAATTAGGAAGTTCATATACCAAAAAATCACAGGGGTTCTCAGGTTGAAACCTTGAAGTTTTTTCATGCTACCAAGATAAAGAAGTATCATGTAATCTTAACACAAACAGTTCATCATTCTTAGCCGCTTCTTGAAAATCCTTTTCAAAAGCTTTTCCTTTATTCATCTTTCACCTCTTTTAACCTTTTTGGAATGGGAAAAAAAGAGATAGCCCAACCTTACTCAGTTAAGCTATCTCCTTTCCCATGAACGTTGATTATCCAGTTCAATCATTCAAAACTTTTTTAAACCACAAACTTTAAGTAAGGGCAATCAATTCCAACCGTCATAGTAGTCATTATCTTCATAATGCTTCTTTTTCTTTTTACGGTTTTCATACCTATTTCTGTTTCGAGTCTTTTCGTAATCCTCTTCGAATTCAAAAATCTCTTCTTCTTTTTTCTTCTTCACTATCTATTTTTTCTTAACCGGCTTTCTCTCCTCAGATTCATCATCTCTGTACTAATCAAAAGCCTAATTTTTATTTTTCTTACCCATAAATTCTCTCTTATTTTTAGTTAAACATAATAGAACTTAATATCACTAAGTCCTTTATCATAATCAAAAACAAAAGCAATGCATCCAGCATCAGCCATAGTATATCCACTCTTTGTAGTCCAATTATCCATTTTTGTCATGGCGGAAAGAATGAAAATAGAAACGCCATAATTTTCTCTCAAAGCCCAATCATTGTGATGTAAATGACCACACAACCAATAATGATAAGATGTCTTCCCCCAATCTTCTTTTGCTTCGGTCTGCATCAAACCATTAATACGGTCTTTTTCATCACTACCATGAGTCAAACCAAGAAGAGTCTTGCCAACTCTAATATATTTCCTTGGGAAAGGATTTGCATCAACTTTAACTTCTTCTACATTTTTATAATACGCTTCAATTATCTGCATTAATGCAAATTCTTCAAATCGAGAGTGATTCCGAGAAACAAATACAACTTCTACTTGCGCCACTCTACTAAGCATATCTATAACTTCAATCAAAGCTTCTGTGCCTTTTTTGAAGATAGTATTAAACGTTCCTTCATTATCCTGCATGTGAGATTGACTTGTTGTGTAACCAGTAAAGCTACTGTTAAGATAATCGTTACCAACCATATAAATAATCTTTCCCACATTATTCCAATGAACAGAATCAATCATCTTCTTAGTGGTAGAAAGCATATTCTGTCTTGCAATTTCCATATTATACTCAACTCCTGTTTCATAGGGCTGAGAAATTCTACCAAAATGTACATCAAGATGACTGAAGAAAACTACATTGGGCTTGTTACTAATATCTCCTCTAATATGTTCTGTCTTACGAGGAGATTTAAAACCTTCAAAATATTTTCTTAGCTCTTCTAAATCTAAGCCACAATCAGTAGGCTTTACAGTAATACGAGAAGAATAAAGATTCTTCAAACCACCTTTGCCATCACCTTGTTGCCAAATACTATTCTTAGCATTAAGCAATTCAAACTGAACTGGATTATACCCGTGTGCTTTTAAAAGAGCTGTTTTATCCGTAAGCTCATCTTCTGACAAAGCTACGAATTTTTCACTTGTTCTCACACCGTTACTATCTAAAGTAGTAGTATTCTTAGTAGGAATGTTTTTATTAACAGGTTCGTTAACCCATCCTGAAGCATTAAATTCAGAATAAAGCAACGCACCTCTACGAATTGTATCAATAGTCAAAGAAGGCAAACCATATTTTTTACGAATATCGTTTGCATTACTCCAAGTTGCGTCACCATTTGAAATATCCATCATTAATTGACGCATTTCACGAAGATAACCTTCGGGTACTTTATCTGTAACTAAAGCCATTTTAAATCTCCTTAATTAAGAATCTGTGAAATGTCATCAACAATATGGTCAACCAAAGAATACTGCAACTATTGAGTGTCATCCAAATACCAATCAGTCTTAAGCTTCTTAGTTAAGGTAGACTTAGAAATAGTAGTGTTTTCTATAATATTATTATGAACTCTGGAAATCAAATTTTTATATTGTTGATTTTGCTGTTGAACTGCATTAAAATCACCCCGTTGCATAGCACTGCCAGAATGCAGGAGTGCCGTAGAGTTCTTTAAACAATATCTATGACCTTTATGACCATTAATAAGAATCATGGCACCGCAACTCATAGCACAAGCAAGATTAACAGTAACGATAGGCGTCTTAGAAAGCTTCATAACAGACAAAAAGCCCATCGCTGAATACAAATCCCCACCATAAGAATGGACGTAAATAAAAATCTTTTTACGGTTCTCAACAGGAATATCTTTATCAGCATCTTCTTTGTTCCAGCGAATAATTTGCTGCATTTCTTGAAACAAAGTTTCATCAATGTCCTTGGTTATCCACAGTTCCCTATTTTTAAGTGACCTATATTTCTAAACTAAAATAGGGTCTGGAAGCTGTAAATTAGCTTCTGGACCAAGTTCCTCTAAACAGAACAAATCATCTAAAGTATCATTCTTAATTTTATCCATTTTAATACCTTTTAATCCTTTTATTTTATTAAAAAAATATATTTGAAGGAACAGTAATTGTTAAACAAACAAGATTTTAACAAAAGGTTAATTACTCCCTGTCCTGTTCTTCTTTATTGCATAAAACGCTAAAACTAAACTCTAACGTCTTAAGGAACTCCTTGTACACATGGTACATGAGATATGTGGCTCAGACTCGCTTTACGAACCCGTAAATTTGGTTTTCTTTAAGTCCTCATCCTGTGCTTATGGACACCACATTAAAAAGCTGCAAGACTATGCCTCGTAGCTGGCCTAAATATACAACATGGTATATAAGGTGATAAGGTTTATGCCGACACCTTAAAACGCCTTTCTCTTCCGTTTGAAACCACGCATGAAAGTATGTTGGTCGGACAGTTTTAATTGCTACCCTGTGGAAACCTGACAACCCTAATAAGCCTCCATTGCATCACTGGATGGTAGCCCAATATACAACTTCTCTGGCAACCCTGACCTCTTGTGTCAATAGGTTTATTTAAAAAGCTTAGTAAAGCTTTTTATACAAATATTTTAAATCTTTTTCTGGAACATCTTTAGCATAACGAAAATAATAACCTTTGTAACATTCAATTTGTCCAGCGCAATTCTTGTAAATTTCTCCTTCAAGAAAACCATCTTTCTCTATATCTTTAATTTTTGAATAAAAAGCTACAGGAATATGATTTACATCATACATTACTATCGGACTTAATCTTTTGTCTAAATCGAAATACTATCCCAAACATAAATCTAAATATGTTGGCTTAGGAAAATTTTTCCTTCCATAAGACCAATAATACCCTTCGGCTGTTTTTTGAACGCCTTTACAAGCTCCTTTGATTGCTTCAGCATTAATATTTAATTCTATTGCTGCACAATAAACATCTGGAAAAGTTTTAACTATCTCTCCCAATAAAGTGTACTAACAAACTTCTTCTTGTTTTATATATCTACTTTCTAGCTCTACTTCAGTGTTTATATTAAGCTTTTTGCACCAATTTCTTAATGTACTAATATCACAATCATATTTTCGTCTTAGCTCTTTTTGCCGACTTTTTGTGACTATTAATTCCTTAAATTCTTTAAGTGCATCTGGATTTGAAGCTATTTTTTCTAATTTCTTGTTCTTAGTTCTTGGAAGAAAAGTAAAACTTTTCATTAAATCGGGCATAATAACTTTATAATAAAACCGCTTTATGGTACTCTTCTTAATGCCTGTTTTTTCACTTATCTTTCCAAAACTATCTGTCGTGTTACATAACATATCAATAGCCTAATTAAATTGCTAAATATTAAAAGAAGATTTACCATTAATTATATCTTCTATTGTATGTTGCTTTTTACCACCGTTAGCAATTCTACTTAAATTATAACCGATTTTTCCATCAAAAGGTTGATAATAATCTAAATAAATCTATTCTAATTCTCTAACTAAACGAACAGAAGCAACTTTGTCCTATTCATCAAATTCTACTTCTTCAATTATTGAAAAAACAAAATTCTCTTCTCCATATTTATTAAAAGAATTCTACAAATGTGGATTTTCATGCGTTCCATTTCTCAAATCTACCAAATGATTCCACCAACGAGTGTTAATACCAACACTACTACCGATATAAAATTTTCCGTTGACTAAATTAGTTATTACATATACACCGCTGGGCTCTTTCCTGCGAACCTCTTTAGTATAAGCGGAAAGTTCTCTTTCATCTTTTAGTATGGTTGGAATCAATTTTAATTCCTTATGTTCAATTTTCTTTACTTCCATTTTTAACACCACCTGTTATAGTATTAAAAAAGAATACAGCTTGGTAATTGTTCTTAAACAGGATAGAACAAAAGGTAGCTACTCCCTGTCCCAAGCCGTTTCTTTATATAAAAAGTATTTCTACTAATTATCAAAGTAAGATTTCTGTCGATTTGTTTACAATTATAACTTTATCTGTTCTATTTCGTTTACTAATTTCTTTTTTTAGTTCCTCAGCAAACTTAACCTTACCATCAAAATCTCCATGAACAAGCGCAATTTTTTCGTAGCTTGCCTGACCATATCCGCCAGATAATAATTTAAGTAATTCATCATGTTGAATATGACTAGAAAAACTTTGAAGATTAATAACATTCGCTCTGCACGGGACAGATTTCCCATTAATTGCTATAGTTTTTGTTTTCTTTTGTTTTATTTTTCCTGCTAAACTTGTAGGAGTGGCATAGCCACAAAAAGCGATAATATTTTTAGAACTTGGCAGTAATTTTTCCGCCAAATAAACGGAATACCGCCGTTGCATAAACCGTGATGAAGCCAAGAATAAAGCTGCTGAATTTTCTTTGGTATGTTTGTTCAATAAATTTTCCAAAGTCTCAAAATCTTTTACAAAATGAACTTGACCCCAACCTCTAATTTTTTGCCACTTTTCGAGTTCTTCTCCTTTTAAGTGTGTATCAAAAACGTCACAAATTTTACACGCTAGTGGAGAAGCCACATAAATTGGACAAGTAAACTTTTCATCAGTATAAAACAAATCAAACAATATACTTAAAATAATTTGAGTTCTCATAAAGCTAAAAGTTGGAAACAAAATTTTTCCGTCTTCTCTATCTATTACATAATCATATACTATGGACTTAATTTTTTCTATGTCTTTTTCTCTATCTTTACCATTCGCACTTCTTTTAGCATCAGCATAGGTTGTTTCAGAAATTAATAAATTAGAACTTTGAATAGGTTGAAAAGTATTGGTAAACAATTTAGGCATTGCTATATTTCCCATGTCTCCTGTAAAAGCAATCTTTTTAATTGTATTACCATTTTTAATATAAAGAATAATACCAGAAGAATGTAAAGTATGACCAGCAGGAACGAACTCCACAGTAATATCTTCATCAATTTTTATCTTTTTATTAAATTCACATTCTTCTAATAGCATTGTAGCAGCGTAAACATCTCCGTTATCATAAATTGGAGAATAATTTTTCTTAAACTTCTTGGTTAAATCAAGAGCGTTTCGCTCCATGATATTAGCACTATCTAATGCCATCGGTTTAAAAATATCTACAAATCCTTCAGGGACAAATGCTTTTCCCTTAAAGCCTCTTTTTACTAACAAAGGAAACAAAAGACAATGGTCCCCGTGATTATCACTCATAAAAACATAATCAATATTTTTTGTTTTAAATTTAAAATTTGCATTATTTGCCTGATATTCGCCAAGCAAACTTTTTTCTCCTTGCACAAGACCAGCTTCTACTAAAATAGAACGCTGAGGTTTTCCCCATGTGATTAAAGTCATAGAACCAGCAACGCTCGTAGCATTATTACCAATAAAACTTACTCTAATCTTGTCTTTGCTTTTACTCATACTTTACCCCCTACGTTATTATAGGAACTTATATTATATTTCTATAATACAAATAATACAATTTTTTTAATTGTAGATTTTTGCCTTGATATATTTATAACATTATTATTTGTATACATATAATAACAAATATTAATGTTTCTGTCAAGGACTTTGAGAAAAATCTTTGTCAAATAAAATCTTCATCAAAAAGATGCTTTTCAAAATCCTTGATTTTACTGGGGAAAATGCGCCTGTTTTACCAAATAAAAGTATCATTTTATTCTCTTTCGCGTCTAAAAAGAGGATGGGATTAACCCCATCCTCAGTTTATTTGTCATTACTTACTCTTTTGTAAATCTTTGTACCAAGAAGGCAATTCAAATTCAACAGCCTCACCAATAGAGTATTTACTAAAACCATTCATCGTGAGACCTATACCATTTTCAAGAATTACCCAAGCAGAAGTCTTCCACTTACTATGTACAATACCTCTTGCCCAACCTTCTTTTAATTTAGACTTTTCAGCAATAGGCTTAACTTCTTTTTCAGTGACACTTTTTAACTCCTGCTTAACAGGCTCAACAATTTCTTCTTTTACAATTTCCTTGTTGTGCTTGTTTTTATCATACTTCTTATATTGAATCTGCTTCTCTTTATTTTCTTTTTTTGGAGAAACTTCAATATCAAAAGCGCTGTTCATTTCATCCATTTCTTAATCTCCTCTCACAGCTCGTCATGGCAGGAGAATTTTCCCATGCGCACTTCTAATGACAATATTTTTGATAAGGACAGAGCCGATGAGGTTCTTTCCCATCGACTCTGCACGTTATTCTTCCACCATTTTCCTGCTGTGCATTACTGCAAAGCATTTATTTTAATCTCCTGTTCGTTAATTAAATTAAGCAACAGTAATATTCATAGTGTCGGAAAGTTTGTCATTAGGTACAAACTTAACAGTAACGACACTAGTATCCGCAACGGTAACAATACCATTAGCATAAGTGCTAGAACCAGTGGTAACAGTAACATTATACTGGTCAGGATTCAGCTTAATAGGAGCGCCATCAACAGGGCAAGCATAGACGTTAAGTTCAATCTTATCGCCAGCCTTGGCGGTCTGGTTTTTGTCCTCAATAACAATACTGGCGAACATATCAGCAGCAGTTTTATTCTCAAGAACCTGAACGATTTCAGCATAAACACCGTCGCCATCACAACCAGCACAACCAGAAGCAAGAGCAGAACCTTCAATGGAAGTGTTAGAAACACCAGAAGCGCTCATGCTGAGTTCCTGAGAACCATTGAGCATGAAACGAGGAACCTTGATGATAACCTTACCAGCAAGGGTAGAGGTCTCAACATCACAAGAACCACCGTTGTAAAGATTAGCCTCAAGAATGCAAGTCAGAGTCTTAGGAATGAAGTTAGCGCTAATAGTAATCTTAGAAGCAATGTCATTATGATACATATAACGAACACAAACTTCAGCGTCCTTCAGAGCTTCACCGAGAGCGACTTCATTAACACCATCACCAGTAACGGCATAACGCTGATAACCTTCATCAGTGCCAGACTTCTTAATATAAGCATAAACATTGGTGTTACCAACCATAGGAACAGCCTTATAAGACAAAGTAACCTTACCAGTAGCATCAGCAGTGAGCTTCTCATCTTTCATAGCGTCACCACCAAGTTCAACCTCAGAACCAGTATTCATAGCAAGATACTCAAGGCTGAACATAGCATCAGTCAGCTTCAGGTCAAAAGTAGAAGTATGCGCATAACGACCATAAAGCTTATTCCGCATTCCTGCGCGAAGGTCTTCGAACGAAATTCCAATAGTAATACTGGAATCAATCAAGGTATTTGCAGTAGCAACAAGGCGCTCGCCATCGAGAAGAGTGGCGCGGCCTACACCAGCTAAAACATTTTAATTTAAAATAAGACGCTACTCTTATTTTGCTTTCGCCTTATATTTTCATATAAGATTAGACCATATCATTACCTTTTATTAAAGGCAGTCTCCACTTCTACCACCAATAGCTTGTGGTATACTTCCTTTCGGAATGGTCGTTGAACTTTTCTTTATTCAAGACTTAGCGGCTGATTACCCATTATTCAGTACTTAGGATTTAACCATATATCATCTGTTTATTTCTTTTTACTTTCGTAGCATTCACAATTAGGCATATTTCATCCTTTTGTTGTAGCATAAACAGCTTTAGGGAATTCCAGCAATTCAAAGACTATTTTTACATACACATCACTGTATACGGTTACTCTTTAGCCAAGCAAATGCGGACTCGGCATCCGATAACATAATATATATCCTCCTTATTTATTTATTAGTTCTTGATATCTTAGAAATTTTCTTTCTAAATATATAGAACAGTCTTCATAAATATAAGATAAAAATTCTTTAACAGAATCTTTCCTACATAAAACCAAACTACTTCCATTACCAGTTGACCTAGTAATGTAATGTATGTTCGGGTTAATTTGGTTTATTTTTTCTTTAAGAGATTCTATAAAATCTTTACTACTTACTACAGAAGCCTGCCGATTAATCGTACTTTTACCTCTATATAAAGTAATACTTCCATCTCCATCAAAATATCCTCTAAGAAAATGTCTTAAAAGAGATTTGTCTAAATAATCTGGAAATTGCAATACCAAAGACTTCCTTGGTACACATCCAAGTTTATCAAGAATTTCACAAAAATATTTACTAGTAAAACTTAATTTTGTAGAAGTCTAACCATTTTTGTGATTATAATCATACAAGGGTCTATTATTTTCAGTTACTTCAGCAAATTTTTCTAGTATAGCAGAATCAGTTTTTACCAACTCAATACAAACTACATTTCTTTCTTTTAAATTGCATCCATCAGCAAATAACAAACCCAAAAAATAAGCTTTATCTTCTGAATCAATCTTGTCAAAATAATGTTCATTAAAAGAATACTATCTCTTAAAATGTCCATCTCTTGCTTTAACTCCATTCTTTTTAAGAATGTCGCAAATTGTCGATTTATTACACCGATATTTTTCTGCCAGCTATCCAGAAGACAATCCAGACTCATATTCTTTTATAATATTTTGTTTTTCTTCAGTCGTAAATTTTTCCACTTTTTCTCTCCATTATGTAACAGAAGCAAACTTCTTTTGGAAATCATTCATTGTCATGATTTCCTTAGACATATCCTTCTTGTTATCAGTAAATATCCAATGGTGAATGTCTCCATCCTTGAACTAAACCATCCGAGACATAGCACCCTAAATCTAAGCATAATAATACCCCTTAGCATCAATGGTTTTTAGCATTAAAGAAAGTTTTCTCAAACTTACTTGTTCTTTTAACATCTCCATAGTATATGAAGAACTAATAGATATACAAACAAGCATTTTTTCCAAACTTGGAGAAGTGTAATTCTTGTTCTACATCCTCGCCTTTAATTCCATCTCTTCTCTTAAATTAGGGTCAATATACTTATCTCCATCATAATCTAAAATGTTTTGATGCGTGATAATAGCTATAAATTCATCAAGTTCTTTAGGCTCTAAAACTATATCGTATATATATAATTTTTTCATGCCATTAGCACCTGTTTGAATTCCATAGATATCTCTCATTTTACTTTTACATTCTGGACATATAGCATAATTATTAATAAACTCAAGAGCTTTAACTTTCTTTTCAGTTTCGCTTAAATTATCAGGTAATGTTTCTTGGAATTTAGCATATTCTTTGATAACTTCAAACTAAGTTCGTTTGAATCCACAATGAGGACAAAACAAACCATTTTTTTCATGGAACACAAGTTCGAACATATTAATTACCTAAGAAGTAACCATAGGCCCATATTCTTGGTTTTCCATATTCTATATTAAATATGCCATATAAGACATACCAATACCTTCAGGATTAGCCACTTTTTTAGTGGTTTCTATTCCATTTTCATCTACAACTTTTATTTCTTTAATATTTTTATCTTGAGTAAAACAAGATAAATTAGCATAAAAATTATAGTAATCTTTCGTTAAAACTGGATAAATTAACAAGCCTTTAAATGGTACTGGTAAATCCAGACCGAAATAGGCTTGTTCGTACATTTCCATTTTAGCTTGTAACTCTTTAGATATTGCCAATTAAGACACCCCACTCATGTAGCATCCTAATACAACTTTAATTCCTTCAAAATTTCTGTTGTTCCAAATTCCATATTGAGCCTATTGAAATCTACTCATCATTGTTGAAAACTCTAAATTGCCAACACCCTGTACATGAGCGCCATTGAGCAAAAACAAAACAGCTTTTAACAAAGTAGAAACACGACTTTTTCCAGTAATAGGAATTTCAACCCCGTCAACCGTATCAACAGGATAAGTTTTATCATCATCACTTGGATTGATATTAATACATTTATTATGTGTAATTATATCAATTCCAAAGTTAACAACAGCTTTGTATCTATCTGTAGGAATAATTTGGTCGATATAAATTTTTAATAACGTACTTTCAACCGTCCAAGCATCTTCAAAATGAGGACTTCTAAAAATACGTTTGTCGGTTTGTGTTATATCATCAGAACATATTAAAGAAGTAATCTATTGATATGTAGGCAATTCTCTATTAAGAGCATCTGCATCATTATAATATAAAAGTTTCCAAATAATATGAGTTTGTTCTAATTCTTCAGGAGTTTTTTTATTAGGAGATAACAAATAATAAATTATTCTATCTTCTACTCCATCTAAATTTACAAAACGGTTAAATGCAGATGGTGCATAACTACTATCTAACATTAATAAAAACCTCCCAATTTAAAACTAAAAGTCTCACTAATAGTAACCCCTGCAACATCAGGGTCGATACAAGTAGCAATTACATCTAATGTACCTCTATTGCAAGCTTTTAAATTTTTAATCTTAAAGGTGTTATCACCAGTTTGTTCAAATTCATAATATTTAGACCAATTTTCTTCTTTTATACCATTTAAAACAACTTTGTACTCGAAGTGAGTGGGAAGTGTACCACCTTTGAAACTTAATTCAGTTTCACATTCTTTGCTATTGCCAAGAATTATTTTATAATCGTCACAATCTTTAAGAGTAATATGATACTCCTCATCGTGAAGGTCTTCCTTTTTTGGAATAAGATATAAAGGAGCATTATTAGCGACACGTGTTACAGCATCGTCATTAACGCTCCATAAATCTTTATCCAACGCCAAGACCACGAAAGGTATATCTTCTAATCCAGTAAAACCACTTTTTGCAAAAGTTTTGGTGGATGTACTCTTTATAACAGCTTTAACTTTATATATAGCATTATTTTCAATGTCGTTCTAATCTGTGCCACCAAGAATAACTCGGCTATTAATTTTAACAGCATTTGAAAAATAATTTAATTGCATCGTGACATACCACTCAGCTTGAGGTATTACCAAAGTTTTGTTATAATACTGGTTCATATATTTCAATTCGTTTTCCAGTACAATAGGCTCATACCTTATTTCAGTGGCATCTGTTTGACTGTTTGTTGAAGACCCAAGTAATGCAATATTAGCATTACATCTACGAATTACACAAGAATTCCGTGGATTTATAGGAGAATTATTTATAGCAATCCAAACACTCGTATTATAATGTTTTTCTTCTTCTGTCATAACGTTTAAATCCTAAAATTCCAAAGAAAAACGATATCTTTTTCCAAGAGGATTTGGATATTTCAAATCTCTAAAAGAAATTTCTGCCCAGTCCGTACCCAAATCTTCACCACGTTCACCCTTAACATTTCTTATAACAACAGTTTCAAGAGGTGTATATTCAGGCATTTTGGTTGTGTATTCAATTTGTCGGTCTTTTTCTTCTTCTATGTCAACAGTATTATATCTATATTCCCAATCCTAATTGCGTTTATATTGCAGATTTTGAATATAATAATTATCTCCAACCATATTATGCTTTAAACGAGCTTTGAGCATGATACTGCTATCAACAATATCAGTAGTATTTAAAATCGCCATTTTAATCCATAATCTCCTTAGCCTTCGTTTTTGTATTTCTTTAATAAATACTCTGCATAATTGATTGATTCAAATATTAATTTCTTAATCTGTCCTTTATCTAATTGATTCGTTAAAATAGCATTGATATTAATTATAATACTTACTAATTCACCATCAAAAAGAATATTACTTGACGAAACATACATCATTATTCCACCACAATACACACGGTAATTATAAGTGGAATCGGGTTCTTGAGATTTGTCATATACATAAAGAACTTTCTTCAATTTTGAAATTATTTCTTCTAAGCATATAATTTTCTCATTAATAGATAAAACTACTTTGAAGTTCTTGTTGTCTTTATCCATCTTTACCCCCTTCCTATAAACTTACTACCACCCATAAAACGGATTTGCCATGCAAGTCTATTTTGATAATTGTATATTTCTGAATCAAGTTGGTCTACCCATTCGTTTTTCGCTTTTAAGATACGGTCATTAGACATAATCTTGAAATCGCTGTCTTGCATTAAATTGCGAATATCTAATAACAAATTGCGTTCTTCTTCTCCCCATGCCTTTACAAGCAAACGAGCAAGAATATCTTTAACATAACCTACCACTAAACTTGTACCATTTACATTTTTGTTAGTTAAGCCTTCAAAATTGTCAGTAAATTCACCAACATAATATTGCTCAACTGCATATTGCTTGCCTTCAGGTAACACATCAGGAAATTCTACAGTGTGAGCTTCTTTATCAATCGAGCCTTGCACCAATAATTCTCCTTCAATATAATTATATATTGAATTATCCTGAATCTCAAACTCAGGGTCAAGTTCGAATTTATTATTCTTACCATCCCCTTCAAAAACTTGCATGATACCTTTTGGTTCTTTATATTGAGATAAACGTAAAGAAACGCTTAGAGGGTTGTTAAACATAGATATTGCATTTTGCAAATAGGTGTACATTATCTTATTAAATTGCAAAGGATTAGTTTCATACGCTGTCGTAATCCTTGGGTCATCAAATAAGGCTATTGCTTTTCGATAGACATCACTAAACAAAATGCCCATTTAAACCCTCCTTATTTGTTTAATGTCTTATTGAATCAAAATTCATTTGAGCCAACAGATTGTCAAAAACACCCTTGTTAGAAATTCTGTTCAGAAGCTCAACTTTACTTCTAACACGATATTTAGCATCATTTTCATAGCACTTTCCAAGCCAGTAAGAACAAATAAAGTCTTTATCAGCTTCAGTCAAAGAATTCATGTAATCCTCAAGTTCACGCTCACTCTTCTTGTAAATATTTACGAGGTCTCCCTTCGTAACAACAGCATGACCCTCTCTTTTCAAACAAGATACATTATAACGTTCCGCAACATCGGCGAATTCGGGAGCCAAAAGAATAATTTCTTTATCGAACCACTTACGATATTTGGAAACACATTCCTCGAACTGTTGCCAGCTAAGAACACGCTGTTCACCGAGAGTATGGAAATTAATAGTCAAACCAGTAAGCTGAATAGCGGTTGAAAGCCCACCAAGCAACTCACGATTATGAACAATAACAATTTCCTTGTCACTCTTTCTATTGCCAAGAATTTCCAGAAGTCTTTCTGTTGTATTAGAAGTATTATCCTGTACTTCTTTTGCCTTAAAAGAACTTTCTGTATCGCCCTCTCTATCATTCAAAGTAGATTCTTTGATTGCTTCTGCCAACTTTTCGTTCTTTGCTTTCTCTTCCTTGAGTTCACTACTCAAAGATTCAATTGTAGACTGGAACTTTGCCATCATAGCTTGAATATCTTCTAACGAGATAGAAGACTGAGTAGCAGGAGACTCCTTAACAGAAGTCTCCGCATTCTCAGCAATTTGTTCCTTATTAGTTTCGTTTACAACTTCTTCTGTATTTTTAATAGTTTTCTTATTTACAGCCATTTTTTACAATCTCCTTTTAAACCTTTTAAACATATCTGGAGCAACCAGAATTTACGAAATCAACTAATTATTATAATTAATTATTTATAATTAGATTATAATTTGATATTAGTTAAGAGTAATAGCACCAATCTTGCTACCTACAATAGCGTCCATACCCATACGCATATCAACGGTAAAACCGTAAGTATGGTCAGCAGCAAACAAGGGGTCCTTCTCAACAGAAACGGTATTACCTTCCATGACAACCTTGATAGGCTTATTCATACCAAGAGGAAGCATGTAAATAATATCATCAGGAAGAACGACTTCAGGCTCACCATTGATGGTGTTAGGAACAAGAGCGTTACCCAGTTCAATCATAGGAACATTCTTGTAATCAGGCAGGAAGCCATCTCTAACAATAGCGCTATCCTCACCATAACGGAAGCCCTTTGCACTGTCAGGAAGGACAGAAGCAAGAGCAATAGAAGTACCAAGAGCATAAACATCAGCACCGCCATTGGCAAGTTTTACCAAACGTGCAACTTTTACAGTAATTTTTAGAAATAATTAACAATCTTTTTCTTCTTTCTTAATATTTCGCTCCCATTCGGGATAAATTTTTTCATAATAAAACAAGTCTTCATTTACAACTTTATTTATTAAAGATAATAATTCATCTTTGGTCGGAATAGTTCTTCCAGCTTTAATTCTAATTATTTTTATATCTTGTTCATTTACAAAATCATCTCTATCTTTATCATGACTTTTTATAAATTGATGCCAATACCACCCATCATATTCTATATCAATCTTGCAATCTGGAAGTTCTAAAAGACAATCTAAACTATAAATCCCGCAAGGACTATTTAAAGAAATTTTTTCTCCATATTCTTCCTTTAAAATATCAAAAATTTCTTTTTGCTATTTAGAAGTTCTAGTTGAACCATTTTTAAAAAATGTTCGTCTTATCTTTTTTTGAATTTCTGGAGACTATGAAGGATATTCTACTCTATATTTCTATAATGAAGTCTGTTTTCCTTTTTCTCTAACTTCAGACGAAGATAAAGAATATTCTACTCCATAATGCCTTTTTGTGGTGTCTATAGCTTTTTGATGTATTTCTGTATTCTACAATGCCATTTTACATCCGTATTTTTTCTAATTAGTCGTTTCAGCTTTTTCTCGCACTTCTTTAGATTGCATTGGATTTTTTGTACCATATTTTTGTAAACAAGTATTTTGACTTTTTTCTAAAAGTTCTTTGTTTTTTAAAGGAGTATCCACACCATATTTTTGCAAAAGAGATTCTTTAGACTTTTTCTTTTGGAAATCAGTTTGGGTTACATACTCGACACCATATTTTTCTAAACAGGTCTTTTTACTTTTTTCTTGAACCCAGTCTAAACCAGCGGGGCTTTCTACCCGATATTTCTTTAAATTAGTTTCTTTTGTTTTTCTTAATTTTTCTTTTAGAACATCTTCTTTTTTAGCAATACAATTTCGACATAAAAATTTTTCATTGTTGTTTAATAACAAATTCGCTAAATAGTATCTATACTATGTTTCTTTAATTTCTCCACATTGGTCACACTAAACTAATATTTTATGATGACTACTTTCTGTTAAATCCTCAACCTTTACATTAAAATCATCCCCAAGTTTAGTAAATTTGTAACCTTTTTCTTCATAATGCTTTTTAGAAGATGGTGCCCATTTTATATTTAATTCTTTTGTTAAAATCATTCTACATTTTAAAGATTGTTAATTGTAGAGCCGTCACACTCTTTCTGAGAATTTCTTCTCCTCATATTTTCACATGAGCTAAGACTATATCTTCATCCCTTTAGGATGTCCACCATTTCGGGATAATTTATTGACTATATCCCTACTCCTCTTACGAGGATAGTCGTTGAACCTTCTCCTTTTCGAAGCTTGGCTGCTGATTACCAATTTTTCAAGATACTTAGGGTTTAACCTTATATCATACAATCATTTTTTTCTGCTTTCGCAACTATCACGATTAAATCTATTTCAATTTTGCGTTGTAGTTTGATTGTCTTTACGGTATTCCAGCAATTAAATGGAAACATTTTTACGCATATTACTATACGCCCTAGCTATTTATAAGTTGTTTATATTTAACCAGTTCTCGTCAGTGAGACCGTTAGCCATATAGCCAGCGATACCATCCTGATTATTAGTGGCAACGTCAGTGTTATTGGTAATGATAGAAGCCATTACCTTAGCAAGACGAGCCTGAATATAAGCGGCAAAAGAAGCGCCAATCTTCTGGAGGAGTTTACCCCAATCCTGACGCCCTGCCGAAACGTGGTCAGTTATATTAAGAGTTATTTAGTGTTTTTAGCTTTTTGCTATTCATAATCTTTTAAGATTATTTCAGTGTAATAATTACCATTTTTTAATAGCCAATTTATTTTGTCAATTATTTCTTGCTTCTCTGGAATAGAATGGTCTCCTTTTATTCTCAAAACTTTATAACCCATTTTTTGAACTACTCGGTCTCTTCTAATATCTTTCTGTTGGTCTTGATGCCAATACCAACCATCATATTCCAAATCTATTTTGATATCATCAATAAAAACAGCTACATCTAAATTAAGTTGACTTAAAGGGTAGTTCAACTCTACTTTATATTCATCTTGAAGCATTTCATAAATTTTTAATTGTTGTGAAGAACATTGGATTAATTCTTTTTTATTAGCCAACGCTTCTTGCATCCTTTTTCGTATTTCGGGATTTTGTATAGGATAATCGCAACTATATTTTTTTCTACTAGTTTCTTTAGCTTTATTTTTTACTTCTTCTGTCTAAAGAACAAAAGTTGTCCCATACTTTTCTAAACAAGTTTGTTTAGCTTTTTCTTTTATTTCATCTGTTAAAAGAAAACATTCAACTCCATATTTTTTTAAACAAGTCTATTTTGCTTTTTCTTGACTATCTTCAATCTACCGTGGGTAATCCACTCCATATTTTTCATTTAGAGTCTTTTTAGCCTTATTCTTAACCTCTTCGTTTTTAAAAGGATTATCTACGCCATATTTTTCTAAATTTGTTTTTACAGACTTGTTGTTTCTTTGAGCTATTAATTCTTTATTCTTTCCCCAACAATCTTTACAACAATATTTACCATCATGCTTTTCTATTCTTTTTAAGTATTTTTTATATTGAACCGTTATTTCTTTTCCACAAAAATCACAGACAGTCACAACTTCTCTATGGCTTCCTTCTGGCAATTCTTCTGGTTTAACATAAATAGTCTCCCCTTTAAAAAGACTATAACCTTTTTCATTAAAATATTTCTAAGCGGTTTGTGTCCAAGGAATTTCAATCAATTGCTTTTCTTTTAGCATACAAACCTCCTTTTTTTATTTTATTTAAACACTAAATTTTTCGAATCGTCAATTCGCTCTAACCCTTTCGGATTCTTGTATTTTCACACAAGCTTAGACTATATCTTCATCCCTATAGGATGTCCACCATTTCGGAATAATTTATTGACTATATTCCTACTCCTCTTACGAGGATAGTCGTTGAACCTTCTTCTTTTCGAAGCTTGGCTGCTGATTACCAATTTTAAGATACTTAGGGTTTAACCTTATATCATACAATCAATTTTTTCTGCTTTCGCAACTATCACGATTAAGTTTATTTCAACTTTGCGTTGTAGTTTGATTGTCTTTACGGTATTCCAGCAATTAAATGGAAATATTTTTACGCATATTACTATACGCCCTAGCTATTTATAACGTGCTTATATTTAACCAGTCAACATAGAGAGAAATCTGCTCTCTCTTAGCAGAAATAGTATACTCAGTGTTAGAAGCAGTCTGAACACCACCACGAGCAATGCCTTCAGCAAGGCTATTCACGATGAAGAGCTCATTGCTATCGACTTCATACTTAGCGACATCACCGAAACCGACCTGCGTGACATCATAAAGCTGTTCATAACCAGACGCAGCAACAGTAGGAACAACAGGAGTGATAGCACCAGCAAGAATGGTATCGAAAGTCTCAAGGAAACCACTCTTTTTGTAGACCATAGGATTCTTAATCATATCGAGACCGCTCCACTTCATGCCAGCATTCTCAACACAATACTTCATAAACTCTTGGTTAAAGGTCTTATTAGCCTCAATATATTCAGGGGTGTTATTCTTACCCTCAAGGGACTTCTGAGCCAAAGAATAGCAAGTTTCAACAAGACCATCAGCGATGTCTTCATTGAATTTGTTATAACTAAAAATTTGTTTCATAACAACAAAATCCTCCTTAATTAATTTATAAAAATCATAAAGTAAATATCAATATTTATTTTAAACTATTCAAGTTATTCAAAAATAATTATTTAAGAACAATTTAAAATTACTCGTGGATAACGGTGCAATAGAACTTCTTACCTTCGTTCTTGACACCGATAATCTTATCCTTACCAAACTCGACCTTAACGCAGAGCTTATCATCAGCAGCAACAGCAGCAGGAGCCCACTGACCGTCAGAGCCAGCAATGGCAAACTGACCAGCAGTAGGAGCAGACTCAAAGTTATCTTCACCGAGATAGAACTCGTCACCAAGCTTGAGGCAACGAACACGAGTATGAGCACCAGCAGGGCAAGGAAGACCGCAAGTCTTAACACCCTCACTGTAGATAACGCCCATGATTTCGCCCTTAGAAACACCAACATAGTCAACGATACCGACACGACCAGTGCCAGCATAAGGCTTAATCTCACGAGTATTCATATCCTTCAGACCCTTATAAACCTCATGGTCGATAAGGTCGCCAATTTCAACCAAAGAACCATCAGCGAGTTCCTTGTCTTTGCAAACGCCAGAAACCAGATAGCTTTTAACATCTTCAGAAGCCATCAAAATCTTCTCAATAAATTTCATAATAAAGTTATCCTCCTTTTTTAATTAAATCTTGTTAAGATTTTTCATTGCATTTTTAAGGTTATTTGCGCTGTCGTTCACTTCAGTAACAACAGGTTTATCCTTAACAATATCAGCAGAGAACTCTTTCTCCTTAGCTTTTCTACTAAGTTTCTTCTGAGCATAAAGAGCATCTGCAATTTTATGGTCAACAGCCTCATTAAGTTCCTCATCGGAAGCATAAGTACTGTTATCACAATTTTCTTTCATAAATGCCTTAATATTAGTAGCATTTTCCTCAGTCAAATCTTCTTCAGAATCAACTAAAGAACAAGCCAAAGCATAAAGTTCAGCATTTTTCTTTGCGTTAAACTGAGCATTAAGAGCATTATACTTTTCAGTCAGTTCAGCGAAAGAGGTATTAAGAGTATTGAATCTCTCATAAAGTTCATCGGCAGTAAGTTGTTCATCACCGACAGCATAGTGGGTATCCTGAATAACATTACTTTCACCAGAAGGTTGACCGATTAAAATACTGCCATCATCGTGTTCCTTGAGGATATCAGTATCAACTTTAGGAGAACCAAGCTCTTCACCTTCAATCTGTCCATGGTCAGCATGAGATTCATCGACAGTTACATCAGTAGCAGCAAACTGAGCGGGGTCTTCGCAATTTTCAACTTTCTTTTCACCATCGTTATCCTCAGCCTCGGTTTCCTTTTTGCCATCATCATCGTCGTTATCATCATTATCATCATCATGGTCATGGTCATCATCATTTTTGTCATCTTTAGACTCATTCTCTTTATGACCATCATCCTTATTACCATCGTCATCCTCATGCGCACAAGTACAAGGGTTGTTACCGCAGACTTCGCACTTGCCGTCTTCAGATTCACATTCCTTGGATTCAGTCTCTTTACCACTCTCATCTTCAGGATTTTCATCCTTAGAGAGTACAATCTTTTCTTTAGCGTCCATATCAATATTAGCGACATTTTCTTCGTTGATGCTATAAGTAGCCTTAAAATTTTCATCATCAAGGCTAAAGCAAACAACATTATCGTTAATTTCCGTGACACTATAATGAGAAACATTCTCATCAAGACCGCTATTCAGAAAAGATTCGAGAAGTTGTCTTTTCTCTTCATAGGTCATTGTTTTTGGTTCCTCCCCTCTTTGTTCATTATCCATTGTGATTTCGTCCACTTTTTCATTAACAACTCCGTTATCAGGGATAGTGGAATCGAAATCCTCATTTTTATTATCTGTATCAGAGCCAGAATTTTTATCTTTATTGTTATTATCTTCCAACTCTTTATAAGCGAAAGATAAGCATTTTTCCTGTTTCTGATAAACAGCGTCATTAATTTTATCAAGAATGGTTAAATGTGCATTAGGGATAGCTTCAGTAACAGCAGAACCAAGAATAGTAAATCCATCAAAAATGAATTTATCTATTACTTCGACTTTATTTTCATCTATATGACTTTCAAGGACTTCTATTTCTACAGAAATTTTCTTTTTAGTATCCTTAAGCAATCTTTTAACTTGTTTGTAAGCATATTTAGCCCAAAGAACGCAAGTAAAATGCACCCAAGTTTGACCATCATGTTCAACAATTTCCACCAAATCTTCGCCACGAATTACGCCAAGTGGGACTTCGCATTTACCATTAGTAAAGTCAAAGTAATCTTGTTGTAACTCATTATCCCATCTATATTCCATTTCATGAGCTTTAAAATCATCATGAGCAACATCAAAAGCGCCGAGAGCAGGTTTATTATAAAAGGTAGGTTTAGCGTCTTGCATGGCGGACACAGGGAAATAACTATTATTTCTATTAGGGTAGACATCAGAAATTGCGTAAACGTCGATAGCAATAAAGTCATTTTTTAACACATTCTTAATTTTCAAACTTTGCGGAGAAAGTTCAAATTTCAGAACTTTTTTATCCAATATTTTTCTTCCTCCTTTCCCCTCATGATGTAAATGACGATGACAGCGAAGTCATAGCCATTACTTTGTTATTCCAAGCCTCATTCTCCCGAACGTAGCAATTAGGAATAAGGTTAACTATATTAATATAGTCCAATATATCATCTGATGGTTCAAACCATTCTCCATTATTTCTAATTTTATATTGCTAAAATTTAGAATGAAGGTTTTCCTCATCAGCCATAGTGCCTTTCATATATCCTAAGATATACAATTGCTTATCACTGCCAGTATTTAATTGTTTTAGTCTTTTCTGAACTGAATTTTTAGTATATCCTATTTTAATATTTTCCCCATTGGTTATAAAATAAACATAGCCCATTGTATAGTTTCCTATTTAGATTTTTGTAAATCCGTCAAATTCAGCGTCGAATAATTCGGGGGAAGTGCTGTACAGTTTAGCTTTTTGTCTCCAAATATCACATTGATGGAGAAGGGAGCTAGCAACTTCTGCCATATTTTCCAGAACAATTACAAAAACCTTACATGACTTGTTGTAATCTAAAAATTCAATAGTATCAAGAATTTTTCTCTTCAGTGAATCCATTTCTGTATAAGTATCGTTAAACAGTAATTCGATATTTTCATAAGTATCTTCATTACCATTAAGAGGTTTACGAATAGGGCGAATACCTTCTTGAATCATTACTTCACTCAATTTATCTGCGAAGGTATCACTTGGAAACACATGAGCGAATTTCAAGTGAAACACCTGAGAAGCGCAGGGGCAGTTAAGCTCGCAATCAAGAGCATAAGCCATATTATCAGCGATAGAATTCATTTGAAAGAAGCTTCCTAACAAATCATTTAAAGCTTCGACAATCTCTGGCGTATAATTATTACTTACCATATTATTGTCCTCTCACTTTCCTTTTTATAGTTTCTCCATAATTCCTTTGACATCTTTTTTGATATCTTGAATATCAGATTTATTTTCTTCGATTTTCTGGAAAACAATTCCCATATTCTTTTCCAACTCATAGGTACGAGTAATTAAATTATTGTGAGCATCCACTTTGCGTTGCAACTGCTCGATTTTATAATTGGTTAATTTATTAGTGGTAATAATACCGCCAATAGTACCAACACAAGTTCCGATAAAGGAAATTATAGCAATTATAATTGTAGGGTCCAATTTAATCGACCTCCTTTACGAAATACTGAAAAAAGGGAACAATCAAGCTTACTCAATTATTAATTCTCCCTTTTCGTCTGTATTAAAGACGAAACATTTTTGACATTGCGAACAAATGTAAAACTATTTATCAGGAGAAACCATTAATTTTTTTGTGCTTTTTTGCAACGTAGTATTAGAGTCTAAGGGATTATGATTACAACAAGGTTCAGGATTTGCGTGGTTTTTTTTAACACACCACTTTTTTTCTTTAAATGTTTTAATCAAATTCACACTTTCAATCCTTTACTTTCTTTGGAATCATATGAGTAAACGTGCTCATATCATTAATACGAGACTCATACATTTCTTCCAAGCATTCGTTACAAATTACATCTTCATCTTCATTCAGTTCTTTTCCGCAAATTTGGCACTTTTTGATATTATATGAAAACTCCTTAATGTCTGAAACATTAGTTCCAGCATTGGAAGAGTTACCAGTATTATCGTTGGTAATCTCATCGTCATTCAACTTTGGTCTACCAACAGGGTTAGCGATTAAATTTTCTTGGTCTAAGACTTTTTCAACTTTAATATCTAAAGCTTTAAGGTAAGCTTTAGCTTGTTGATAATCATCGACAGTCATACCATTAGCCGACAAAAGTTTAGGAATAAAGCCTTCCAAACCAGACACGACTTGTTCTCTAAGGATTTTAATATCTTCACGAATATTAAAGATATCACCCCAGAGAGAAACTTTCCATTGGAACTTCAAATCGAAATTCTTATTAATCATTTCATTCAAGAAGCTTTCGTATTGTCTGGTGAGGTAGTCAATTCTTGCAGCCTAAATATATTGAGCAGCCTTAACAGAAGCGATAGAAGGTTTATCAGTAATACTCATAAGAGCAGAGTTACCAGAAGTAGCAATTAAGTCTCTGGTTCTATCGTAAATGATATCCATTGCTTCGGGCTGATTTTCAAGTGTGTGCAACTCAAAATCATTAAACGGTGCGAAGAAACCTAAGATATTTCCAGAAATATTACTTTCAAAGAAATCTTGATAACCAAGAATTGTATCAGGGGTAACAATTGTAGCATCGGACCGGGCCTTAGCATCCTTCGTGAGCGGAACTTCCGCAGTTAAAACACTGTTAACACCCTTACTAAGCAAACTAGCTTGCAGCCATTTATAGTCATCCAAGTCTGTCAAATCGTCAAACAAACCAATAGTATCAGGAAACGCATTGGGATGAGAGCCATCAAAGTAGAATGTGTAGCACAAATCTTGAGGCAATCTTACCCAATACATATAATTTTCTCCATTACTTTCCAAGATGTGACCATCAGGAAGTTTCGCTTTAGGAGAAATTCTCTTTTTCTTAGTTTTCTAATCTATAACGACAATTCCTGTTTCCAACATTTGATTCCAGACATCTTGAATAAATTGAGGATACTAACTAACATCGTAAGCTGGTTGAAGGAAAATTGCCATATTAAAAGCAATAGTAAACTATTGTTTACTACCAAAGCCAATCAATTTAACCATATCGGTGTTAAGTTTCTACATGACAAAAAAATTAACATCATTCTTATCATAACTTGTACGAGGTAAATAAGAAGATTTACCCTCCAAACTCACCTAAGTAGTAATAGTTTTTAAGGTTAAATTTGGATTGAAAGCTTTTAAAATTTTATCTACTTTTTGACTTTCTTTTTTAAAAGCCTCAGTAGACATATCTTTCGAGTCAACATATTCTGGGATATAATAATAATTAAATAAGGGAGTATCTCTATTAAGTTTTACTAAAATATTATAAACATAATTAGTATAATACAGCCACATACTGATTCTCTAAAAAGTCATTTCAGAATTTTCAGGGTTATTTAAAGCATTTTGAAGGTCTTCTGATTGAACTTTTTGAGCTTTAGCATTAATTTGTTTAATACGCTGATTCTGTAAAAACGGGTTATTCAATTGACTCCAAGACATAGCCCAAGCGCCAGCTAAATTATCAAAACCAGTAGAAGCGTATTTACCAAAAATAGTAGCCCATCTTTGTTGTATAGCTTTTAGTGAAATATCTTCTTCAGGTTTATCCTGAGTCATAGTAATCATTTTAGCTTCTTCGTTTACAACAGCTTTAGGCGATTCAACCTTTTTGGGTCTTCCTCTTTTTTTGGGACTATCCAATATTATTTCCTCCCTTCTTATTAATATCTGTAGTCTTAGTAGACTTTTTAGCTTTTTCTTGTTCAGCTAAAATATGTTCAAAATTATCAAGAGCTTTCATAGTATCTCTCAATTTCTTCTATTTTTCTATTTCATATCTTTGTTTTTCTATTGCAACCAAATTATCTCTACACCATTCAATAACGAAATCATTTTCATTCATAATATTTTTCTCATTAACTTCTCTAATAATAAAATTACGAGCTGGTTTTAAAGATTTTTTCAATGTTGCATAAGCTTCATCTCTAAATTTATATTGAGCCAAAGCAAGGTAAAGATTATCATCTTGATAGATAAATTTATAATACTTTCCGATTTTAGAAAGCATTGATTCAAAGCTATCGGTATTGAAATCACCGATTATTTTATAGACCATTTCTATACTCCTTATATTAAAATATGTCCTCTATAATGAATATTAATCATACTATCATTAACATTTGTATTAACAATTGATACTTTCGATAAAAAATTGATTAATCTGCACAAACAAGACATATTATTCCCCTATTAAGTTGTTGAATTTTTCACTCCTCTATGGTATTATCAATTTACAATCCAATTAAAAAATACCATAAACAAGGAGATTTTTAATTATGACTTTTGGTTACATTCGAGTAAGTACTGACCAGCAGACTGTTGAGAACCAGCGTTTTGAAATCAACCAATATTGCGAAAAACATGGCATGAAAATTGATGGCTGGATTGAAGAAACGATTTCTGGCACAAAGAATCCTGAAAAGCGCAAGTTGGGAAAACTTCTTAAAAAGGTACAAAGTGGAGATATCATTATTTGTTCTGAGATTTCTCGTCTTGGTAGAAGTCTTTATATGATTATGGACATTCTTTCTTTGTGTATGGAAAAAGGCTGTCAAGTAAGAACAATCAAAGATGGATTTGTATTAGGCGATGATATTCAGAGCAAAGTATTAGCATTTGCTTTTGGACTTTCTGCTGAAATTGAACGTAATCTTATTAGTCAGAGAACCAAGGAAGCACTTGCGATGAGAAAAGCAAGTGGGGTAAAGCTTGGTAGACCGAAAGGTTCGTTAGGAGAAAGTACAAAGTTAACTCAATACGAAGAGACCATTAAGACATTGATTGTTGAACAAGACAACTGTTACGCAGATGTAGCAAAACTTTTTCATGTTAATCGTTCTACGATGAAACGTTTTTGTGATAAAAGAGGGTATTTTAGACCAAGTATTGTAGAGAAAAATCAGCGCAAAGCAGAAAAGTTAGAACGTGAACGCATTGAAAAAGAATATAAAGATAGACTTCTTAACCTTGATGAAGAAGATAAAATTAAACTGTAAGAGGGAGGGTTAAACACTCTCCCTCTTTTTATATCGTAAATTAAATCTTTTTCAAATAAGCAAGGCTAATCCAACCTCTACCATCGGCTAACTTACCCCAAGTTATACCAGAGACTTTTTTCTCATCGACAATAGCTACAACTGAATTATAAGCCAAAGCTCCATTTTTATTATAATTAGTACCAGCACCAATTCTTATATTAACGCCAGAAGTTGCTGTAATTTTACCTTTATAACTCTTAAAAGTATTAGCTGGAGCAGCATTCTTTTTGACATAAGTTAAACTTACCCAACCACTACCATCCGCCAATTTACCCCAACCATTATCTTCAAGAATAATAGAAACACCTTCGCCCTTTTTAAGAGTTCCAGCAATAGAAGAAGAAACAGAAGGACCTTTACGAATTCTCAAAACAGAAGCGGTGACAATACCAGAATAAGACACAGTAGTTTCAGTATTAGTGTGGGTAGTAGGAGTTACCTTTTTACCCATCTTAGCAGCAACATCTTGTCTAAAAGTGTCCATACTCTTGCCAAAACGAGGAAACCAATTACGAGGGTCAGCATGATTAGAAGCGATACCTCTTTGGTGTCCTTCATAATGTCCAATAATTACTCCGTCTTTTAATGGGTCGAAATTGTAAAGCTGGCAAAGATAAGCTGCAAACTCAACAGCCTCTTTATATACTTTATTAAAATAAGTAGCATCTGTCAGCGCATCCTCGCAAATCTCAAAGCTTATATGAGAAGAATTCCGACTGCCTTTATTTCCTTTGCCACAATGCCATCCTTTATAATTCCAAGGCAAAGTTTGAACAGTAGCAATTTCGCCATTAGCAAGTTTACCAATAAACGCATGTACACATACATTTGCATTAGAATTATTCCAAGCTGTACCACCATTATTTTTACCAAGCTATGAAATCAGGGTTTTATAATTAGCATCATTAGTAGAGGGCTGCACATATCTTTTCAAATTAGGATTATTACACCCAGTACTATGAACCATAATCCCTTTTGGAGTAATTCTCACTCCATTTTTATAACATCTATTCTATGTAAAAAGACATTTTAATAATTTCATTTTTTTCTCCTTTTAAATTTTACTCCTAAATAATACTTTGAATAATAGGAGTAATTGCTTCTATACCGTATTTATCTGCCAATTGATTTATAAATGCCAGACTTATCTTCATTTTATTTTCTGCACGCTCTTTAAAACAATAGCACGCATTATATACAGCAACCTCACCCCAAGACAATCCTACAACAGTAGCAAAAGAGGTGGTATCAGCGCCGACTGGGCCGAAAAATATATACATGACGAACAACACAGTCAAGCTTATAGTAGCAATCCAAGAAATAATTCCCCACTTTTTCATGGTCGGAGTTTTCTCCATGGCGCGCTTAAATCTTTCAAAAAGTGAGATTTTTGTTTTTCCCATAATTATTCTCCTTCCTTTCACAAGTAGCAAATATTTATTATATTTATCTCACAATAGCGTCTAAATCCATCATGCAAGATATCTTGCACATTTTTCGATGCTATTTCATGCAACAAATCACATTTTTCTCAAAGTTGCGTTTAATTAATAATTTCGCGCAACTTGCCTGTTTTTTGTTGCATTTTTCGATGCTAACGCAACAGCTTTACTTAAGTAAAGTAAGCGTATTTGAGAGGTCTTTTGAAAATCTAAATTTTTTTGGTTTAGGTTCTCAAAACAATTCTCAAAAGCATGTTGCTCTAAACTGCCGATAAACCTATTGAGTATATAGGTCTTTGGAGCAGGAGGCTCACCCCAGTTACAATCTAAATCAGTTACACCTTCAGCATCTACTTAGTATGTTTATCCATCTTCTCGGTATGATGGGTTATCTTAGGTGACTGTCAATGGGGATTCTAATTTAGTTTCAAGTAATATTAAATCAGGCACTTCTATCTTTGGGGTAACAGGTACATTAGCAGGAAGAGACATGCTTGTACGAGTAGGAGAATATATAGCCACATCTGGTATACAATCTTTAATAATAAATTTTGGGTCTACCTATGCTAACTGGACAGTACAATTTGCTTATATTCATACAATGAATCAAAACTTAGCAGCAAACTTAAAAAATAAAGCAGACATGATTTGTTAGTGGTATAACAGAGATGGTGTACGGGTTACATGGCTTCAAGTTGTAACAACACCATCAGGCAACCCATATTCTATAGCTGCTATGGGAGCAGGAACTAGTGCTTATCCAACAATAGATTCTTCGGGATAGTTTGAATTTGCAATACACTCTTCTGTTACCTCTCGGTGTTCTTATGAATACGCAGTTGGAATAAGTGCAGTCTAACGCCGAACAACAATTAGTGTTCAAGTAAAATCCATCGGTAGTTCACCTACTCTTCAAACAAGATACGTGACTCCAAGTGCATCTACTCAATATATAAATCCTTAGACTGGCTATGATGGGTTAAATTAGTGCGTTGTTTATGGTGATTCTGATTTAATTTCAAGTAATATAAAAAAACGGAAATCAATTTTTTATGTTGCGGGAACAGCGAATATAGAAAGTTCTCTTCTTAATGGAACTGGAACAATAACAATTATTTCGAATGAACCCTCAACAGCATTTTAGTTTTCGCGGAATTTATCAGCATCTTTTCCTACTTGGGACGGAAATAACTATCTCATATATTTTGCTGGAAAATTTTAGAATTCTAATGGTTGGAATTGTGGTATAAGTTTGTATTGGTATGGAGAATTTTCAAATAATTATTATACTCAATTAGCAATAGGTAATGGTTTTAACTATTCTTTTGGGTATTTCTACGATAACTCTGATAATTGTTTAGAAGCTGTTTTTTGTAATAGAACTAAAAACGGTGGTAATAAAATAACTTCTTTGACAAGTTCTACCCTGAGCTTTGAACGGTAGGGAGCATCATCTAGCGAACTTTATCAAAGTCCTTCTGTTGGCACGTTCAATTTAAACTCTTGCGAAATACTAATTTTTTATTTGTAAAAGTTGTTCCTAAACGCCAATATCCTTGCCGATTCAAGTATTTCGGGCGGGTTCATCTCCATCTTTATAGACTAGAACTGTCACTCCAACAACTTCAACTACAACATATTCTCCCAGTTCTGGTTATGATGGTTTTTCTAGTTTTACTGTTAACGGAGATAGTAATCTTGTTAGTTCAAATATAAAAAATGGTACAAGTATTTTCGGTATTACTCGGAATTTATTAAGTGCGGATTTAAAATTTGCTACCATTCCCTCTCCTCAATTTGAATACACATATTCTTATACATCTACAATTTCTTTTGAAGAAATTGGCTTTTCTTATGATAAATGTTTATCTTACTGCTGTTTGTATGAATATTATAATTCCAATACTTTTCAATCCCTAACTGTTGGAAGAGGATGGGTAGGAAATAATACTGTAGAATATGTTTCTAGTCCGATAGGTCGGAATTTATTTGATGGAAAATCTACTTTTTATGGTTTAGCATCTTCTGCAAATCAGTATAATTTCACTGGATTTTTTGGCATTGATTTATCAAATAATACAATAAGATTAAATATAGTTTATTATAGTAATTTTATTGGTTTTTCAGTTATTAACTCTCTCATGACAAATTCTAACAGAGCTTCTAATGAAAACATTAAATTTTATTGGTATAGCGCATAAAAACGCCGAATGATTGGCTGTCTCTATATTAAACTCGGGCGAAAGTGCTAATTTGCAAACAGTAACTAAAAGCATAGATTCTTTGAGTTAGACCTTTTATCCTGATTAGGGATACGATGGATTTAAACAAATAACAGTATACACAAACAAATTGAAATACTTTTGGATATCAGACGTATCTGCTTGGTCCGTAGTTAAAACTGCGTATTTTGAAGAAAGCCCAACTCAATCCGTTAGTATACCAGTCGATTTTAAAACTTTCTATTCAGATTTCCCAATGAAAGGGATTAATTTACAGTGCTTAGGTGGTGTTTCTTATTCTTATGCAACAAATTTTTCAATAGATGAAAATAGATATATAAAAATTAATTTTCCAAATAGTGTTAGTACTATTGGAATAAGGATTCATCTAACTCAATTATACAATAATGAAGTAAGCGTTTTAGAAGCTTCTGGTTTTGCGATGCGGGGAGGAGGGAGCGTAAATTCTTCAGGCTATATCTAGAGATTAAATAGTGAGACAATACCTATATAGTCAATACACAATGAAAATAATACTATCATAATAGACTGTTATGAGGACTCTAATTTAAGTAGTTATTTCACTGTTAATAAAACATTAGATATGACTTTAAATTTATTTGGATATTAAAAATATGTCGCGTTTAATTGCCAAAATTGTTGAGCATCCAATGTCTTTCTACAGGCAGTTCTCCCAAATTACAAAGTAAAACTGTATTTCCTAAGACATATAGTTAGACAATTACGGCTGACTCTGGATATGATGGGTTAGCGGAAGTGTTTTTACACAAAATAAATTTAAAAAACATTCGTGGACCAATTAATTCTGGGAAAATAAGTATGAGCAAAACAAACTCTACTTCTGAGCGGGAAATTTCCGGTAATATAATATGGGACACATCAGAATTAACAGAAATATCAGAATCTTCTTATTTTTTGTGGTCAACAATATAGATTCTCACACAAAATACCGCAGGAATTGTCAATTTTAATTTAAATTTATTTTTTACTTATTCTTTTGAAAATGGAGCTACAATAATTGAAAGTACCAGAGAATATGGTTATTTTTTAGAGGAAAGCAATAATCAAGCTCATCCATTTTATTTTTATAGTCCAAAAATTGAACAAATGAATAATTCTGGTTTTAGTTTTTCTGGAAAAATAAACACAGAAGGAATTTCATTTGCTACTTTTGCATCATCGGTTGATATTTATCAACCTGATGCTGGTTATCTAATTATAGTTGCTTAAGTCGCATTTTAACGCCAGTATGTGTCAATACAAGTATTTGGCAGTGGTGGTTCAGCTAACTTAACAACAACTACAATTACTCCAAAAGCTTCTACTTAGACCTATTCACCCTCATCATATTATGATGGCTATTCATCGGTTACGGTAAACGGGGATAGCAATCTTGTTTCTTCCAACATTGTTAGTCGGAAAAGTATCTTTGGTGTTAGTGGAAGTTTGATAAAAAATGAAATCGCCTTTATTACAGGAAATAATTTTGTTCATTATTCATCAGGACGTTTATCACGGTGGGAATGGACTATTAATTTTTCTTGGGAAAAAATACTTTTTTGCGTTTTTTATTTAGAAGCTACCTCAACAAATTGGATTACAAAAATACATGTTACTCCAATAGTAAAAAATTCTTTGTTTAAAGAAGCTTTTGATGATTGCAAAGGAATATAGGCTGGAAAGGATACTTTGACCTATAACGCTTTGGGTTTGAACAAAGAAAAAACTAAAATAAAATTAGAATCAGATATCACAACAGACTAGGTTATGCTTGACAGAAGTTTTTTAATTGTAGGATATTATTAATAGTTGCACTTAACCGCC